>Ga0315280_10000805_pt1 | contig 56773 bp, 49 predicted proteins | sample YL17G06_40_MG_FD_203697 | JGI IMG/M metagenome (GOLD analysis project Ga0315280, IMG submission 203697) | Sediment microbial communities from Yellowstone Lake, YNP, Wyoming, USA - YL17G06_40 | ecosystem: Environmental > Aquatic > Freshwater > Lake > Sediment | place: USA: Wyoming | collected... | reverse complement strand
GTCGCGCAGGACGGTGGCGACGGGGGTGGAGATGTTCCGCAAGCTGCTGGATCAGGGGCAGGCGGGGGACAACATCGGGGTGCTGCTGCGGGGGATAGACCGCAAGGACGTGGAGCGGGGGCAGGTGTTGGCGAAGCCGGCGAGCATCACCCCGCACACCAAGTTTCAGAGCGAGGTGTATGTGCTGTCGCAGGCGGAAGGGGGGAGGCACAAGGCCTTCTTCAGCGGCTACCGGCCGCAGTTCTACTTCCGGACCACGGACGTGACGGGGATGATCGAGCTGCCCGAGGGCCGGGAGATGGTGATGCCTGGGGACAACGTGACCATGGGGGTGGAGCTGATCCAGCCCATCGCCATGGAGGAGGGCCTGCGCTTCGCCATCCGGGAGGGGGGCCGGACGGTGGGGGCGGGCGTGGTCGCTAAGGTGATCCAGTAACGGAAGCAGAGATTGGCGCGCCGCCGCCGAGCCGCGGCGGCGCGCTCCCATTTCCGAACGAGATTCGCATCGCTCGCAGGCGGGGCGGTAGCAGCGAGACGTAGACCTCGCTCAGGCGGATCTCAGACGTGCCCGCCGAGGCCAGCACCGCGTCTGGCACGACTGCGCCATCCCGCCCCTCTGCCGCAGCCCTCGCCGCCGCCTCGTTCAGCTCCCACACCACCGCCCGGTCGCGGCGCGCTTGCCCTGAGCTGAAGAACCCCGCCACCTTGTGCTGGTAGTACCACCACCCGCCCGCGAGCTGGAGCGCAACCGCCACCGCCACCCACCGCGGTCGCCACCCGGCCAGCGCCTGCATCCCCATCGCCAGCGACAGGGCGAAGAACGCGCTTGGCAGGTACATGTAGCGTGAAGCGTTGTCGAAGCCGTCGGCCCACGGAAGGAAGGGCAGGAGGCTCACCACAAACAGGGCAACAGGAAGCCAGCCCGGCAGCAGACGCGCGCCCTCCGATCGCGGGCCAGCCGGCCGGCGGCGAAGCGAGACGCTGACCAGAGCGGCGATCGCCACCACCGCGTTGACCCGAGCCAGCCTGAAGATGAACATTGGCACATTCAGGGCAACGTGGGGGCCGAAACGGTAATGCACTCGCAGCACGGCATCTAAGTGCGCGGGCTGCACCAAGGCCCCGCGGAGCGCAAGATAGGCCGCGGTGATCCCCCAACCCGCCGCGACCACGATCCACTTTCCGGACGACTGCTCGGACCCACTTGGCCGCGCAAGGGCGCACAGAGTCAGCGCCGCCGCCAGGGTCGCGCAGGATTCCTTGCTCGCCAGCGCGAGCGTCAGCAGGAAGAGTGCGGCGGCGCCATGCCGCCAACGGGTTGACTCGGCGAACCGCAGGAACCAGAGCAGCGCGCCCAGATAGCAGAGCGCGCCGAGAAGCTCGTTGTTCGCGCTCGGCCAGACCACCGCTTCATAGGGCCTCGTCGCGGCTGCGAACAGCAGCGCCGCCACCGCCGGCAGAGCCAGGCCGGGGAGAAACAGCCGCCCCAGGTAGAAGACGAGCACGCTGTTGGCCGCATGTAGGAGAAGCGAGGCCGCCGCGTAGGCGAGGTAGTTGTCGCCCGGCGCCAGGCGCTCGAGCGCCCAGAACAGGAAGCCGGGGATGGGCCGAAGGAACGGAAAGCCGGGCCGGACGAGCACCTCGTGAGGCGTGGACTGGGCCGCCGCGAGCTTGAGGTAGTAGTCGTCGTGGGTGAAGTAGCCTGAGCTCACCACCACTGGCACGTTGTAGGCCACCACCACCAGCAGGAGCGCGGCCCAGACCGCCGCCCTCGGCACCCCCGGGGTCTGCTCTTCACCTGGCGCCTGCACGCCGCCAGTCCTTCGGGCTTGCCGACCCGCCTCCCTTCCGCAGGCATTCCCGCGGCCGCGTCGAAGGACTCTGCCAGGAAGGGCGGGCGCAAAGTGTTCCGGCGATGGGCGGAGGCGAGGCTATACCGGAAGACGATGCAGATCGCGGTGAGCGAGCTGCGCCGCGCCGCGCGCACGGCCAACGCCCTGGAGAAGCTGCGGGCGTTGGAGGTGGCCGAGCAGAAGCTCAACGACTCGGTCTGGCTCCGCCCTGAAGCCAGCACGGACCAGTTCCAGGCCGGGCTGCAGGAGCTTCGCCGCAGCCGCATGAGCACGCTCCGCGAGCAGGCCGTGCCGGCCGTGGAGCGGCTGCTGGAGGCGGTCGAGAAGGGGCTGGGTGAACGGGAGATGATGCTCGCACCCGCTGGCGAGCTGCTCGCCCTGCTCTACCACTACCTCCCGGACGAACCGGAAGTGCAGACGCTCTCCGCCCGGTTCAGGCAGCTCGGAGGCAAGCAGGCCCCCTACCAGCCCATCACCCCGCTCTCTGAGATGTACCACCGGCCGGCACATGGCATAGGCTGCGCTACCCTCATGGGCGGCCTGATCATCCTCGCGGTGCTGTACCACCTACGGAGTCTCTTGCCTCATGGTTAGACCATGAGGCAAGAGACTCCCGGCGAGAGAGCGTGACGCCTGTCTGGCGAGATTCTCTTGCGTTACGGGCATAACCCCGCGGCGGCTGCGGAGCAACGCCGCAGCCGTATGTAACGCAAGAGAATCCTTAGTGGCTCACTGAAACGCGACCTCTACGCAGGCCGCGGCAGGAGGGAACAGATGTCTGAGGGAGCTGGCGGCGAGGCGAAACCGCAGCAGGAACCGCGGCGAGTCCTGATCCTGGACGATGACGAGGCCACCCGGCTCCTGCTGAGAGAGACCATCGGGGGCCTCTCCGTGCCCTGCAAGATCCACGAAACCCACGACGGGAACGCGGCCATCGAGCTGGCCCGCCGGGAACGACCCGATCTGGCGCTGGTGGACATCGTGCTCCCTGGCTCCAGCGCCTCCGGCGTGCTGGTCTGCCGCGAGCTTTGCAGGGATTCCCGCACCAAGGTCGTGGTGGTGAGCGGGCAGGCCAGCGAGTCCGTCATCCAGGCCGCTCTCGCGGCGGGCGCGGTCGCCTATGTCCGCAAGCCTTTCTCGGTGGACGACCTCCGCGCGAAGCTGGCCGGCTGGCTGGGTGGGTGAAGGAGCATGGCGCTGCGCGCAGGTGTTGCGGAACTGAAGATCACCCCTCCGGTGGGAATGGACCTCACCGGCTATGCCGACCGCGAGGGCCCGTCCACCACGGTCCACGATGACCTCTGGTGCCGCGGGCTGGTGCTGGATGACGGCGCCACCCGGCTGGGCATCGTCGCCCTCGACCTGCTGGGCGTGGATTTCCCCCTCGACGCGGCCATCCGGCGGGAGGCCGCGCCGGCCGGCGGCCTCGCCCCCGAGTGCTTGCTGGTCAACTGCAGCCATACCCACGCCGGGCCGGCGGTGGCCCGGCTGACGTCACTCGGCTCGCCGAACGAGGCCTACATCGCCAGCCTCCCCGGCAAGGTGGCCGAGGTGATGGGTCTGGCGGCCGGCCGGCTCGCGCAGGTCAGCGTCACCTTCGGCGCCGCGCCGGTCCGGGTCGGCATCAACCGGCGCGAGCGCACCGCCGACGGCAGCATCATCCTCGGCCGCAACCCCGAGGGCATCAGGGATGAGCGCGTGCGAGTGCTCGACCTGCGCGACGGCGGGGGCGAAACCCTGGCCGTCATCTTCAACTATGCCTGTCACGGCACTACCATGGGTGGCGAGAATCACGAAATCAGCGCGGAGTGGATGGGCGCGGCCTGCCAGCAGCTCCGCACGCGTTTGCCCGGCCGCCCCGTCCCCATGTTCCTCCAGGGATGCTGCGGGAACATCAACCCCGAGCGCGAGCATCGGGGCTTCGATCAGGTGGCGCAGTTGGGAGGACGGATGGCCGACGCGGTGCTGGCGGCGGCCGGGTCCGCGCAGCCGGTGCGTGCCGAGCCGCTGCGGGCGCGGCTCTCGCGCACCGAGCTCAGCCTCCAGGACCCTCCCTCCCCCGAGGTGGCGCGGGCGAACCTCGCCCAGGCCGAGGCCGCCGCCAAGCAGGTCCGCCAGGCCGGGCGACATCCCTATGTGGTGCGCGCCCGGGACGCGCTTGTGGCTTACGCCCAGCAGATCCTACGCCTCTCCGAGGCCGGCGAGCGCGATTACAAGCTTCCCTTCGCGGTGCAGGCCCTGGCGATCGGTGAGGTGGCCCTGGTCGGCCTTTCCGGCGAGGTGTTCTTCGACTTCTCGGGTGAGATCGAGGCCGCCTCCCCCTTCGCCCACACCCTCGTCCTCGGCTACAGCAACGGCTGCACCGGCTACGTCCCGACACCCCAGGCCATCGCCGAAGGCGGCTACGAGCCCGACGCATCGTTCCGCTACTACGAGACGCTGCCACTGGCGCCAGCGGCCGGGAGGGAGATGGTAGTAGCGGCGGCGGGGGCGCTGAGGGAAGTCGCCCAGGTCTGATGCCCCCGGTCGCGCCCCCTTCTCCTTGACACCCCCGAGAAGGCGCCGATATACTGCCAGTGCAGGACCCGTGGAGGCTCAGGTGTTCCGGCGCATACGAGAGGACATTCAGGCGGCCTTGGAGCGCGATCCGGCAGCGCGCAGCCGGGTCGAGGTGCTCCTGCTCTACCCGGGGCTGCATGCCCTGATCCTGCACCGCGCCGCGCACTGGCTCTGGGGGCACGGGCTGAGACTGACCGCGCGGTGGCTCTCCCAGGCCAACCGTCTGCTCACCGGGATCGAGATCCACCCCGGCGCCCGGATCGGCCGCGGGCTGCTCATTGACCACGGCATGGGGACCGTGATCGGCGAGACGGCCGAGCTCGGCGACGACTGCACCCTCTACCAGGGCGTGACCCTGGGAGGCACTGGGAAGACGACGGGCAAGCGGCACCCCACCCTGGGCAACAACGTCATCGTGGGCGTAGGCGCGAGCGTGCTGGGGGCGATCACCATTGGCGACAACTCCCTCATCGGCGCGGGCTCGGTGGTGCTGCACGACGTGCCGGCCGACTGCACCGCGGTGGGCATGCCGGCGAAGGTGGTGCGGGAGCGAGGTCAGCTCGTGAGGGCCACTGCCATCTCGGGCGGAACGATCGCCGATCCCTGCGAGGACTGCATGCAGAGGCTGAACGTCCGCTTCTCCGAACTGGAGCGGCGGCTGGCCGAGCTGGAGGGCCGGGCGCCGGCGGCGGTCGGCGCGGGGCCGAAGACCGGAATAGGCGGCACCTGATGCCCTTGCAGATCTACAACACGCTGACGCGCGAGAAAGAGGAGTTCGTCCCCCGCGAGCCGGGCAAGGTCTCCATGTATGTGTGCGGGGTCACTCCGTATGCGCCGGCCCACGTCGGGCATGGCCGCTCGGCCGTGGTCTTCGACGTGGTGCGGCGCTGGCTGACGTACCGCGGCTACGAGGTGACCTACGTCTACAACATCACCGATGTGGAGGACAAGATCTTCGCCGCCGCCCAGCGCTCCGGTGAGACCTGGCGCCAGGTGGCCGATCGCAACACGGAGGCTTACCTGGAGGAGCTGGGCGTGCTCGCGGTGCTGCCCCCCACCCACATGCCCAAGGCGAGCGAGCACATCCCCGAGATCGTGGCCCTGGTGCAGACCCTGATCGAGTCCGGCCACGCCTACCAGATCAATGGCGACGTCGCCTTCCATGTGCCGAGCTTCGCCGGTTATGGCAAGCTGTCCGGGCGGGACCTGGACTCGCAGGTCGTCGGGGCGCGGGTGGAGGAGGATCTGCGCAAGCGGGATGCCCGCGACTTCTTCCTCTGGAAGTCGGCCAAGCCGGGCGAGCCGAGCTGGGAGAGCCCCTGGGGAGAGGGGCGGCCGGGCTGGCACATCGAGTGCTCGGCGATGAGCACCAAGTACCTGGGCGAGGGGTTCGACATCCACGGGGGCGGCTCCGATCTCATCTTCCCCCACCACGAGAACGAGATCGCGCAGTCCGAGGCCTGCGGGTGCGGTGCGCTCGCGCGCGTCTGGATGCACAACGGCATGCTCCAGATGGTGCGGGGCGGCCCCGAAGAGGCCGACAAGATGAGTAAGTCGCTCGGCAACGTGTTTGACCTGAGAGAAGCGCTGATGCGGGTGGGCGGGCCGGCACTGCGCTACTACTGTATCGCCGCTCAGTACAGCAGCGACATCATCTTCCGGGAGATCGAGCTGGAGCAATCCCAGCGGGCGCTGGAGCGCCTCCGCATCGGCCAGCAGACCGTGGACCGCCTGCTCTCGGCGACCGCCAGGCCCGGAGGCGACGACCTGGCGGAGCTGGCCGAGGCCAGGCCGCGCACCAAGAGCGATTTCGAGGAGGCGATGGACGACGATTTCAGCACGCCCCGCGCGCTCGCCTCGCTCCACGGACTGGTGGGCGCGGTGAACCAGGCGGGGGCGCGGGCGGGCGCCGATTTCGCCCCCTCCGAGCGCGGCCGGGAGGCGCTCCAGGCCGTGCGGGAGACCCTGGGAAGCCTCAGCGGCGCCCTCGGCCTCAGCCTCGAGCAGGCCCCCGTCGAGCGGGGGCTGGCCGCGCACCTGATCGAGCTGCTGATCGAGGTCCGCCAGAGGGCGAGGCAGCTCGGCCACTACGAGCTGGCCGATGGGGTGAGGGAGCGGCTGGCCGACCTCGGCATCATCCTGGAGGACCGTCCCGAGGGCACTGCCTGGCGGCGCAAGTGAGGTGCGCGCAGCCGCTCGCCGGTCGCCCGGCCGCCGCGGGCAGCGCGGAAAAGTGTCGGAATCTTCACATTTCTCCCGCCGGGCCGCGGCGGCGGGGCTATTGACTGGCGCGCGGGCTTCGCCTATAATGACCTGTGTCCGGGCCACTGATTACGCCGGCCCGGTCATATGCTGAATAGCGCATTCCCTTGGTCAACACGCACTCACAGGAGGCGCCTATCGGGTCCGGCTAGACGACGCATCTCGTTCCGGTTCTTCACCAGGCAGGCAGTTCGACTATCAATGGAGGCGGCGTAATGCCTGATACCGGCATGCGGGACATGTCCATGAGCTTTCATGGCATGCTGGACGAAGAGGTGGTGCGATACGCCAAAGGCGGCAGCCTCAGGGCCACCGAGCACCTGCTAACCAAGTATCGGAGCATCGTCGAGGGGAAAGCGCGTTCCTACTTCCTGATCGGAGCCGATCACGAGGATATCGTGCAGGAAGGCATGATCGGCCTCTTCAAGGCCATTCGTGACTTCCGCAACGATAAGCTCCTGCCGTTCCGTGCTTTCGCCGAGCTCTGCATCAGCCGACAGATCTTCACCGCCATCAAAGCGGCGACGCGGCAGAAGCACATCCCGCTCAACTCCTACGTCTCGCTCCATGCCAGCCTTTACGAGTCCGACTCCGACCGCACCCTGCTCGACACACTCGCCGAGTCCGACAAGTCCGATCCCGAGCAGGTGGTGATCACCCAGCAATTCTCCGACGATCTAAGACATCGCATCCGGCGGGATCTCAGCGACTTGGAGTCGGCCGTGCTGCGGGGCCACCTGGAGGGCAAGTCCTACCAGGAAATCGCACAGGAGCTGCACCGGCGCGTCAAGTCCATAGACAACGCCTTGCAGCGAGCGAAGCGCAAGATCGGCAAGAGCATCCGCAAGCTGATGGCGGTGGCCTAGGAGACAGGCTGGAGGCATAGCAGTGATGGTCGCCAAAGGAAGTAACGGCGGCAAGAGCCCTGGAGCTGTCCACGGGGTGATCTGTCCGCATTTCGCCGTTACCTCCTTCGGCGAAGTGCGGTAGGAGTCTGCGGCGTGTCTCACAGGTAATGGCCGGAGCAGTCCGCCAAGGGCGGGCTGCTCGGCGCGTGTAGGGGCTGAGTGCATATGACCGCGATACCGGACGAGCACCCGCTCCGCGCTCTCTTTCGCGGAGCCTCCACCTGGGCTTTCCAGCACGCCCAGTTCCCCGCCCCGGAGGCGCGGGATTCGCGCCTCCAATGGTACCTGTCCGAGGACCTGCTCACGCGCTTCCTGCACGTGGACCAGCTCTACCGCCTGCGCGATGCCCGCGGCCGCCCGCTGGCCGACGTGGCCGAGATGCTGACCTCGGCCGAGGAGTCCGGCATCACGCCCGAGCTGCGCGCCCTCTCCGTGCAGCGCCACATCGGCGACTACACCCTCTTCATCCTCGGGATCTTCCCGGAAAGCCTGGATCGGGTCAGGAGAGACTGGCGGCGCAAGGATTCCGTGATGCTCCAGCTCGGCGACCTGCTCGTGCCCTTCCGAGATCCGGGTGAGTACTACCAGGAGGCGGGCCGCCGGGCCTATCGCCGGGCGGCCGAGATCGGGCGCGAGACCGCTCTCCCCGAGGCCGACATCTTCGCCAAGCTGGCCCAGTTCTTCCGCACTTACGCCGAGGTCATGAACCTGATCCGCATCTACCTCGACGCCAGCCCCGTCTTCGAGCAGCATAGGCGGGTGATCAGCTAAGCCGTCGGTGGCGCAGGTTTCCAACCTGCGGCCGTTTCGGCGTCAGGCCTCCTGCTCCACCACCCGCCCTACCGGTTCCGGCCGTTCCTCCCGCGCTAGCCGGAGCGAGTTGTGCAGCACGAACAGGCTGCTCCCCAGCATGGCCAGGGCCGCCACCAAGGGATGGAGGTAGCCGAAGAAGGCGAGCGCGATCGCAGCCAGGTTATAGCCAAAGGCCCAGGCCAGGTTCTGGCGGATCACCCGGTACGTGCGCCGCGCCAGCCGCACCGCCCAGGGGAGGCGCAGCAGATCATCTCGCAGCAGCGCGATCTGGCCCACCTCCCGCGCGAGATCGGTCCCGCCGCCCATCGCGATTCCGACATCCGCCTCCGCCAGCGCCGGCGCGTCGTTGATCCCGTCCCCGACCACCGCCACCAGCCCGCCTCCATGCGTCATCCGGAGCGCCGCGAGCAATCCCGCTGCTCGCCGCCGGCCTCTCTCCCTCTGCCCGCGGACTTCCGCGACCTTGGCGACAGGGTCGCGCTCGGCCTTCACGTCTCCAATGCCGACCCTGCGCGCCAGATCCTCGGCCGCGGCCCGCCGGTCACCCGAGAGCATCATCACCGCCACGCCGGCCTGCCGGAGCTGGCGCACCGCCTCCGCCGCCTCCGGCCGCGGCGCGTCAGAGAGACACGCCCGCGCCCTCACCCGCCCCTCCCACCCCACGAATACCTCCGTCGGGCAGGAACTCGCCTCTGCCCCCTCCGTCTGCCGGCCGCCAGCCGCCCCTCCTGTGTCCATCCCGTGTCGCGACAGGAAGGCCAGAGTCCCCGCCCATACCTGCCGCGCGGCCCCGTTCAGCTCCACGCGGCCGCTCGCGCCCTCGCCGGGAAAGGCGCGGAAGCCCTTCACCCTCCCCAGAACCAGGCCGCGCTCGCCGGCGGCCGCGACTATGCTCTTCGCCATGACATGCTCACTCGCCGACTCGAGCGAGGCAAGCCAGGAAAGCGCTTTATCTTCCCCGCACGCCGCGCCCTGGCAGCAAGCGATCTCTTGCATCACAGGACGACCCTCGGTGAGGGTGCCGGTCTTGTCGAAGATCATGCTCGTGACCTGAGACAGTCGCTCCAGCGCCTCCCCGCTCCGCACCAGCACGCCCGCGCGCGCCGCCCGCCCGATCGCCACGCACACCGCCAGCGGAGTGGCCAGGCCGAGGGCACACGGGCAGGCCACCACCAGCACGGCCAGCGCGCTCATGCCGCCCCTGGCGCCGTCTCCCCGCCACAGCCAGTACCCCATCGCGCCCGCCGCGGCCAGCACCACCAGCGGCACGAAGATGCTCGCCGCGCGATCGGCCAGGCGCTCGGCCGGCGCCCGCTGCGCCTGCGCTTGCTGCACCAGCCGCGCCACTCGGTCCACCAGAGTCCCCTCCCCCACGGCGGTGGCCTCGATCACCAGCTCGCCCTCCCCGTTGACGCTGCCCCCGAACACGCGATCGCCCGGGCCGCAGACGCGGGGGGCGAACTCCCCCGTCAGAGCCGCCTCCTGCACCGACGAGACCCCCGAGACGATCACCCCGTCCACCGGCGTCTGCTCCCCCGGCCGCACCCGCACTTGCTCGCCCACCGCCACCTGCTCGGCCGGCACCTCGAAGTCGTCGTTTCCCCTGATCACGCGCGCTCTCGCCGGCCTGAGCTTCACCAGATCCTGCAGCGCGCGCGATGCCTCGACCCGCGCCGACGCCTCCAGCAGCTTCCCGAGCGTGACCAGCACCAGCAGCATGGTGGCGGTGTCGAAGTAGATGTGGCCGCGATGCTGGATAACGTGCACCGCGCTCACCCCGAAGCTGGCCAGCGCGCCCAGCGCGATCAGGCTGTCCATCCGCACCGCGCCTCGCGCAAGATCCCGGCCCGCCCCCGGCATGAAAGGCCACCCGAGGATGACCAGCACGGGCGCGGATAACCCGAGCAGCACCCACCGAAACACCTCCGTCGCCTCGCGGCCGATCCCTGCCAGCGCGTCCGAATAGAGCAGCAGGCTGATCATCATCACATTCATCGCCAGCACCGCCGCCACGCCGAGCCGCGCCAGGATGCCGGCTAACGGCCCCGCCTGCCCCTGCTCCCCGACGATCCGCCAGGCCAGGTAACATCCGCAGCAGCAGAAGCGCCGCTCCTCGTGCTGGTAGCCGAGCGGCCCGACCGGCAGCCCGCAGTGGTGACAGAGCGCGCGGCCGCCTGCCATCTCAGCGCCGCCCTTCATGGGCTGCAACCGGGAGCCCACTGGCAGGAAGCACTCGGCAGAGCAGCCCCGTGGGTCGCAGCAGCGTGACAACCCCGACCAGCATCACGATCACGCCCGCGCCCCGCAGCCCGATCCGCCGCACCCGCGTATCCACCAGCGTCCCCGAGACCCCGATCCCCAGTAGCACCGCCGACGTCCCGACTCCCAGCCCCCCCATCACCGCCATCCCCAAGGCCACTGAGTGGCTGCCCGCGGCCGCCGCCAGCATGGCGAAGGTGATCGGGCAAGGCAGGAAACCAGTGACCACCCCCAGCAGGAAGGCGGCCCCTTTGCCCGGCGCACCAGCCAGATCCCGGTATAGTGTACCAACCAACCGACCTCCATCTGACCAGCTTGCCGGTAGGCGAATCCACCCGAAAGCCCCAAGCATCGTGAGGCCGAATACGATCATGCCGGCTCCCATACCATAAGCAAGCGCCTGCTGTGAGTAGGCTATCGTCTTGCTCTGCACGATCAGGCGGCCCAGCAGGCCGGCCAGCGCGCCGAGGAAGGCGTACGTGAAGGTCTTGCCCAGCAGGTATAGCAGGTGTCGCACCAGTGGCCTGCCCGGCCCGCCGGCGCGGGCCAAGTGGAGCGGGAAGGGGCCGCACATCCCGGCGCAGTGAGGCGTCGCCGCCACCCCCGCAATCACGCCCAGCCAGAGATATGCCAGCCCGGTCATCTCACTGCCTCGTTCATGCCTCGCCGGCCCGTTCCTGCGACTTCCCGCCGCCATTGTTGCAGGATAGCGCGTGACCTCCCCGCGCCCTGGCAGGGATTGCCTCGTACCGCGCCAAAGACGCCGCCAACGTCCTGACGATGTGGGCCGGGTCAGACCATCTCATGCGCCGACGCGATTTCCTGAAGCTAGTCATCGGTGGCTCGGTCATCAGTCTTGGGACCGAGCCCCTCCAGTTCGACCGGCTCATCCCTTCCCTCGTCCCTCAGGATCACCTCGTCCCTGGGGTCTCGACCTGGTATGCCACCACCTGCCGCGAATGCCCGGCCGGCTGCGGGCAGCTCATCTGCAACCGCGAGGGCCGCGCCACCAAGGCCGAGGGCAATCCGCGGCATCCCGTCAACGCGGGGACCCTCTGCGCACGCGGGCAGGCCAGCCTCCAGGGCCTCTACGACCCCGACCGCATCAAGGGGCCGCTCGGCCACCGCCAGCGCCCCGTCGGCTGGCAGACCGCGCTGGCCGAGATCGGCTCGGCACTCGCACGCCTGAAGGGAACCGGCCGCGTCGCTGTCATATCCGATCTCCAGACCGGAAGCCTGGCCGCGCTCATCGGCGACTGGCTCAAGGCCTTCGGTTCAGACCGCCACCTGGTCTACGAGCCGTTCAACCACGAGCCCCTGCGAGAGGCCAACCGCTTGGTCTTCGGACAAGCGGCGATCCCCGACTACCACCTCGACCGCTGTGACTTCATCATCTCCTTCGCCGCCGACTTCCTCGAGACTTGGATCTCGCCCGTGAAGTTCATCCGTCGCTTCGCGCAGACCCGCGTCCCGACCAATGGGAAGATGAGCAAGCTCGTCTACGTCGGTCCGCGCGTCTCCATGACCGCGTTCAGCGCTGACGAGTACCTGCTGGTGGCCCCCGGAGACGAACGCTGGCTGGCGCTCGCGATGCTTCAGGTGATGGTGGCGGAAGGCCTGGCCAAGAGGGGGCCGCCGCTCGCCCGCATTGCCTCGGGCCTCACCCCCGAGCGGGTGAGCGAGAGAATCGGCGTCCCCGCCGACAGGATCAGGTCCCTGGCGCGGCAGTTCGGCCGCGCCAAGATACCGCTGGCGCTCGCCGGCCTCCCCGGTGCTGGGCGGGCGCGCGGCGGTGGAGTCGGCGGCCGCGGCGAACCTGCTGAACCAAGCGGCGGACACGCCCGCGGTTGACTTCGGCCGTCTCCACGCGCTCGGAGCGACGGCCACCGCCGCTCAAACCGCCGACTTCGTCGCCGCGCTAGCCGATGGTGAGGTCGAAGCGCTCGTGGTGATCGGCGCCAACCCCGCGTACTCTCTTCCGCAGAGCTATCGCTTTGCGGAAGCGCTGAACAACGTCCCCACCGTCATCAGCCTCGCCTCGTTCGCCGACGAAACCGCCGCCCTCGCCGCCTGGGTGCTGCCCTCGCACACACCTCTCGAATCCTGGGGTGACTACGAGCCCGAGACCGGGATCGCGAGCCTCATGCAGCCCATCATGGGCCCGCGTCACGACACCCGTGCCGCCGGCGACATCCTGCTCGCCCTCGCCCGGACCGCGGGCGTTGACATGCAACAGCACTTCGGCGCGACCAGCTATTACGAGTATCTGTGTCAGCGCTGGCTCCAGCGCGCCAAGCAGGCCGAGCCGGGCCTGCCCGAGGACCAGTTCTGGCAGAACGCCGTGAGGCAGGGCGGCCGTTGGGAAGCAGAACCAGGTGTCTCCTTCACGGACCGCGTGCGCACACCGATCATCTTCTCCTCACCCGAGCCGCGGCCCGCGCTATCGCTCTGGACCTACCCCTCGGCTTTCCTGTTTGACGGTCGCGGAGCAAACAAGCGCTGGCTACAAGAGATCCCGGATGTGGTGAACCACGCCGTCTGGGGATCGTGGATCGAGGTGCATCCCGCTACCGCCGCCAAGCACAACATCACCGCGGGCGAGATCCTCGACCTATCCACCTCCGCTGGCAAGGTCCGCGCCCCGGCCTTCCTCTACCCCGGCGTCGCCCCCGACACCCTCACCCTCGCCTACGGCCAGGGCCACACAGGCTACGGCCGCTATGCTGCCGGGCGCGGCGCGAACGCGTTTGTGCCTGTTGACCCGCGCACCGATGACGGTAGCGTCGAGATAACCCGCCGGCTCGGCCAAGAGCCGGTGGTCACCACCGATGGCGGCGTCACTCAAGAAGGCCGAGGGCTAGTGCAGGCCGTGCTGCTCTCCCAATTGCCCCGGCGCCAGCCGCAGCCGCTGATCTGGCCACTGCCCGAGGGCTATGGTCCTGACACCGATCTCTACCCAGGCCACGCCCACGTCGGTCACCGCTGGGCGATGGCGGTTGACCTGGCCCGCTGCGTCGGCTGCGGCGCCTGCGTCGCCGCCTGCTATGCCGAGAACAATGTTGGGGTGGTCGGCAAGGAGTGGGTGGCCCAGGGCCGCGAGATGTCCTGGCTGCGCATCGAGCGCTATTATCAGTGGGACTCGCCTCACACCCCCGCGCTCTTCCTCCCCATGCTCTGCCAGCACTGCGACGCCGCGCCCTGTGAGGCGGTCTGCCCCACCTTCGCCGCCTCGCATACGGAGGAAGGCCTGAACGCTCAGGTCTACAACCGCTGCGTGGGCACCCGCTACTGCTCCAACAACTGCCCCTACAAGGCCCGCCGTTTCAACTGGCGCAACTACGATTGGCCGGACGAACTCACCTGGCAGCTTAACCCCGATGTCACGGTACGCTGTCGGGGCGTGATGGAGAAATGCACCCTATGTGTTCAGCGCATCCGTGAGGCCGAGGCGGCCGCCAAGAAGGAGGCCCGGCCCCTGCGCGACGGCGAGATCACTCCGGCCTGCGCCCAGACCTGCCCCGCGGGCGTCTTCGTCTTCGGTGATCTGATGGACCCGGACTCACGGCTATCGCGGCTGGTCCGCAGCGACTCGCGCCGCTTCCAGGTCCTGCCCCAGCTCAACACCAAGCCCGCCATCATCTACCTCCAGCGCATCACCAACGACCTGGAGCTGGCCTGAGCCGTGAGCGAGCTAGCCCTGCGCGACTACAATCGCACGGTGCTCGGCGCGCTGCTGAGCAGGCCGTCGCGGGTCTACTGGGGCGTGGTCGCGCTGCTCGCCGCGGGCATCGGTTGGGGCGCGTTCTGCTGGGCCTACCAGATCTGCCGGGGCATGGGCGTCGCCGGCATCAGCCATCCCGTCGGCTGGGGCGCCTACATCGTCAACTTCGTCTTCTGGATCGGGATCGGCCACGCGGGCACCCTGATCTCGGCCATCCTCTACCTGTTCCGCGTCCGCTGGCGCTCCGCCATCTACCGCAGCGCCGAGGCGATGACCGTGTTCGCCGTCATGACTGCCGGCCTCTTCCCGCTCATCCACCTCGGCAGGGTCTGGGTCTTCTGGTTCATCCTGCCCTATCCCAACCAGCGCCACCTCTGGCCCAGCTTCAAGTCACCGCTGGTCTGGGATGTGGTGGCCGTCACCACCTACCTCATCATCAGCATCGTCTTCTGGTACTCCGGTATGATCCCCGACCTCGCCGCCGCCCGCGACGCCGCCACCGGCCGTCGGCGGAGGGTCTACGAGTTCCTCGCCCTCGGCTGGACGGGCGAGCACGACCAGTGGCGCCACTACCTCCGCGGCTACATGTGCCTCGCCGCCCTCGCCACCCCGCTGGTCATCTCCGTCCACAGCGTGGTCTCCTTCGACTTCGCCATGTCGCTGCTGCCTGGCTGGCACACCACCATCTTCGCCCCCTACTTCGTCGCCGGCGCCATCCACTCCGGCCTCGCCATGGTGATCCTCCTGCTCATCCCCAGCCGGCGCTTCCTCCGCCTCGAGCGCGTCATCCGCGTCGAGCATCTCGAGCAGGCCGCCCTCCTCATGATCCTCACCGGCGCCATCCTCGCCTACACCTATCTGGTCGAGCCGTTTATCGCCTGGTATAGCGGCGACATCTTCGAGCGCCAGTTCTCGGCCTGGCGCGCCTTGGGTCCGTACGCCTGGGCCTACTGGACCACCATCATCTGCAATGTCATCGCTCCCCTCTTCTTCCTCTGGAAGCCGGCCCGCACCAGGCTCGTCCCGCTCTTCACCATCTCCCTCCTGGTCACCGCCGGCATGTGGTTAGAGCGGTTCGTCATCATCGTGGACTCGACCGCGCACGACTTCCTGCCCAACGTGTGGGGACACTACCGCCCTACCTGGGTGGAGGTCGGCATCGCCATCGCCGCCCTCTGCTGGTTCCTCTTCTGGTTCTTCCTGTTCTCGAAGCACCTGCCGGCGGTCGCGATCGCCGAGAGCAAGGACATCAGGCTCGGGCAGGCCGCGGAGGCCGCGCTATGACAGGCCGGCGCCATATCAGCTCGGTTTTCGCAGACATGGCCTCCTTCGTCACCGCGCTCAGAGGCCTCCGGGCGGCCGGGATGCGAGACCTGTCAGTTCACTCGCCGGCCGGCCTCCTCGAACTCGAGCCACTCCTGCCCCGCCGGGGAAGCCCAGTGCGCTTCTTCGTCCTCCTCGCCGGCCTCGCGGGCTGCCTCCTCGCCTTCTGGATGTGCATCGGCAGCGCTCTGCTCTACGGCCTCATCGTCGGCGGCAAGTGGCCAGCCAGCATCCTGCCCTACTGCGTCATCGCCTTCGAGCTGACCGTGCTGCTCGGAGGCCTCACGGCCCTGGCTGCCGTCCTCGCCTTCGCCCGCCTCCGCCCGGCCCCAGCCCAGCCGCCGTACGACCCGCGCTTCGGCGAGGACCAGTTCGGCATCACCGTCTACTGCGCCGAAAGTGAACTCCCATCCGTCGCGCGCCTGCTGCGCCAGGCAGGCGCCCGGGAAGTCCATGAGCAACGCGATTCCAGCGACAACTGAACGCGCTCCCCTCCCCAGACCGGTGTCCGCCTGGATCTACGCCTCGGCCGTTGCCGGTCTGGTTGTCGGGCTGGCTGCCTTCGTGCTCGGCGCGCTGGGGCCGAACCCGGCGGCCGCCTGGCAGGCGCTTCTCATCAACTTCCTGTTCTGGAGCAGCCTCGCCCAGGGCGCCTTCCTCTGGTCGGTCGCGTTTCGCATCGCCCGCACCACCTGGAGCGCCCCCATCAATCGCCTGGGCCATTCCGCCATCTGGTTCCTCGGGTTCTCCCTGCTCGTCTTTGCCCTGCTCTTCGCGGGCCGCCGCTTCTACCTCCCCTGGGTAACGGCGGACCTCGGCGATCGCGCGATCTGGCTTAGCGTCCCCTTCCTCTTCTTGCGCGACGGGGTCGGCCTGCTCCTGCTCTTCCTCTTCGGCCTCGCTTATGTCCGCACTTACCTCCGCCACGACTCCAACTCGGTAGAGCAGGTTTCCAACCTGCTCCCCTGGCGGGTCGCCGCGCGCCGCCTCTCCGTCCTGGGCGTTGTGCTCGCTGTGCTCTATACCATCACCGCCACTCTCATCGCCTTCGACCTCATCATGTCCCTGTTGCCGGCCTGGTACAGCGCGCTCTTCGGCTGGTACTACTGGCTGGGCGGACTCTACGGCGGCATGGCGGCGCTGATCGTGATGGCTGTGTTGCTCCGCCGCTGGCTCGGCGCCGACCTCGGCCGGCAGCACTTCCAGGACCTGGGCAACCTGCTGATGGCCCTCGCCATGGCCATGACCTACTTCTTCTTCGCCCAGGCCCTCACCATCTGGTATGAGAACCTGCCCCCCGAGACCGTCTTCGCTCTCGCCCGCGTGCACCACCAACCCTGGCAAGCGCTCTCCTGGGTGCTGATCGGGGTCTGCTACCTGGGCCCGTTCGCGCTGCTCGTGATGAGAGAGATGAAGGAGAACCCGCGCACGCTCTGCGCGGTCGCCCTGCTGGTGCTCCTCGCCATGTGGTTCGAGCGCTATCTCCTGATCGTGCCCTCGCTCACGCCCAGGTATCCGGGCTTCCCGATCCTCGTCCCGCTGATCGGAGCCGGATTCCTGGGCGCCTTCATCCTGACCACCGCGCCGTTCCTAGCCCGCCTCCCGGCAGAGAGCCCGCTCGACCTCGCGCTCACCCAAGAGCGGGAGGCCTGGTCATGACGCGTGGGAGCCCCGTCCCCGGGGCGACGCGGCGGCGGGTCGGCCGGGCTGGCGGCCTCATCGTGCTCGCCGCCGCGGCCCTGTTCCTGGGACGCGCCATCGTGTACCCCTATCCCGCGGGTCCGGAGCAGCCGTTGCCTTTCAGTCACAGGATTCATGCGGGAGTGCGGGGTATCAGTTGCCTGTTCTGCCACGATGCGGCCGACCGCTCCCAGAACGCCGGGATGCCCGAGGTGAGCAAGTGCCTGCTCTGTCACAACGTGATCATCACCGAGCTGGACCCGATCCGCGAGCTGCGCGGCTACTCTGACCGGCGCCAACCCATCTCCTGGGTGAGGGTATACCGCTTGCCCGACTACGCTCACTTCGATCACCAGATGCACCTCGCAGCCGGCGTGGACTGCGGCGAGTGTCACGGGGATGTCAAGCAGATGGACCGGATCATCCAGGCGATGCCCATGGAGATGGGCTTCTGCGTGGACTGCCACCGGAAGAACGACGCCCCGGTGGACTGCACGCTCTGCCACTACTGAGCGAGTTGGGCTGAGGTAACGGGATGCGACTGCTACCCGATGAAGAACATAGCGCCGCCCGGAGGTTCCTCGTCTCCGGCTCCATCTGGCTCTGCCTCGCCACGTTGGGAGGCCTCGCCTCCGCCATCCAACTCTTCTCGCCGGATGTGCTCCGCAATATCCCGGTGCTGGAATTCGGCCGGGTGCGTCCCCTGCACACCAACCTCGTCCTCTTCGGGTTCGTCGGGCTGATGAGCATCGGGGCCGGACTCTACATCGCGCCGGTCATGCTTCGCACCCGCCTTCATGGCGAGCGCCTCGCGCACCTCTCGCTCTGGCTCTTCAACCTCGCCCTGCTCGGCGCCGTAATAGCTCTTCCCCTCGGGTTCACCCAGGGCCGGGAGTACGCCGAGCTCATCTTCCCGATCAAGCTGCTCTTCCTGGCCGCGCTCTTGCTTCTGCTCTACGTCCTGATCATGACGCTCCTCCGCCGCCGCGAGAATCTCCTCTACGTTTCCGTCTGGTATATCTGCGGCGGCGTCCTCTGGACCGCCATCCTCTTCCCCTTCGGGAATGTCATGTGATACCCCGTCACCGGTGCGCTCACAGGAACAGTAGACGCGGTCTGCCTCTGGTTCTACGGCCACAACATCTTCGGCCTCTTCCTGACCCCGCTCGCCCTCGCCATCGCCTACTACGTCATGCCCCGGGTGGCCCAGGCCCCCCTCTACAGCCACACCCTCTCCCTCGTCGGCTTCTGGACCCTCCTCGCATTCTACACCCACATCGCCACCCATCACCTCATCCAGGCCCCGGTGCCGACCTGGCTCAAGACCATCTCCATCGTGGACAGCATCGGCATGATCGTCCCCGTGCTGACCGTGCTCGTCAACCTCTGGCTCACCACCAAGGACAGCCTGGGCAACTTCACGCGCAGCGTCCCCGGCAAGTTCGTCTATGCCGGCGCCGTCTGGTATCTCATCACCTGCCTCCAGGGGCCGATGCAGTCCCTGCCATCGGTGCAGCGCTACACCCACTTCAACAACTGGGTGATCGGCCACGCCCATATCGCCGTCCTCGGCTTTTCTGGCATGATCGCGCTCGGCGGCCTCTGGTATTTCCTGCCCCAGGTCACCGGCCGGCGCGTCTACAGCATGAACCTCGCTAACCTCCAGTTCTGGCTCGTGCTCGTCGGCGTCTCCGGCTTCTTCGGCGTCCTGACCGCCGCCGGCCTCATCCAGGGCGCGGCCTGGGTGAGCGGCGAGACTGTCTACCGCGCGCTCCCTCTGATCTCCCCCTATATGGGCCTCCGTCTCGCCTTCGGCCTGCTCATCGTCACCGGCGCCTTCGTCGGCCTCTACAATGTTGTGCTCACCATGACGCGCGGGGAGCGCATCGCCCCATGACCACGGCCCGCCGGAGTCTGCTGCCATGCGCATGAGCCCCGCCATTCTCATCTTCGGCTCCGTCGCCATCGTCTGGGCCGCCTTCTTCTCGGTCGTGCTCGTGCCCACAGCCACCATTTCGCAGAGGCCCTCCGAGATCTGGCGCTCTCTCACTCCGCAGGAAGAGCAGGGCCGTCTGCTCTTCATCGCCAACGGCTGCACCTACTGCCACTCCCAGTACCTCCGCCCCCAGGACTGGGCAGTCGGCGCCGAGCGCCTCCCCGATCCGGGGGACTATCGCGGCCAGCAGCCCCACCTCCTCGGCTCCGAGCGCACCGGCCCCGATCTCTCTCAGGAAGGCGGCGAGCACCCTGACGACTGGCACCTCGCCCACTTCCGCAATCCCCGCTCCACTCGCCCCCTCTCCCTCATGCCCCGCTTCGCCTTCCTAGGCGATCCTAAGGTGAAACTCTTGACCGGCTACGTCCAGGCTCTCGGTGCCAAAGCCGCTGACTATCGCGTTGAGCGCCAGGACTACTGGAAGCGCCAGGCCGTCGCCGCCTACCGCGCCGGCCCGGCCGCCAACCTCGACTGGCTGCACTCCGAGGTCCCGCCGGTCTGGCTGAACATGCCTAATCCCTACCCCGCCGATCAGGCCGCCCTCGCCCGCGGCCTCGAGGTCTACGAGATCTACTGCGTGAGCTGCCACGGCCCGGTCGGCGATGGCAAGGGCATCGCCGCGCCCGACCTGCTCCCTCCGCCCCTCGATTTCACCAGTCTCAAGGGCCATCTGCCCCAGGGCAAGTACGTCGGCGGCCTGCTCTACTACCAGGTGATGAACGGCATCACCGGCACCGCCATGCCCTACTTCAAGAAGGATCTCGAGTCAGCGAAGATCTGGGATGTGTCCAACTTCGTCGCGGCCAACTTCGTCGGGTACACCGACTACCGGGTGCCGCCGACCGGACTCGACGCGGCTTACATCACCCCGGCCCATCCGAGCCTCCCCTATCGGCCGCCGCCCCAGCCGAAAGGAGGTCGCTGATGGGCATCCTCACCATGTGGATCCTCTATGCCGTGGTCGGTATCATCATCTTCTCACTGCTCTTCTTGTGGGCGGTCCGCTCGGGCCAGTTCGGCGACCAGCAGCGCGCCCGCTACCTCCCACTCGACCGGCCCCCGGAGCACGAGCCCGAGCAAGACCAGCCCGCGCCGCCGGACCGGAGCTGACCGCATGCCCGCCTTCGAGCTGCTCTGGATACGCTGGCTCCTCATCATGACCGTGGTCGGCCTGGGCCTCACACTCGCGCTCGTCCTCGCCTGCTACCTCCCCGGCCGGCCGGGCCGGGGCCCGGCGAATGAAGAGACCGAAGAGTACGCCGCAGACATCCGCATGGCCAACCGCGGCATTCCCCTTTTCCTCTGGCTGGTCTACGCCGGGACCTTCATCTTCATCATCACCTACCTGCTCTGGGTGTGGCTCGCCCGCGCCAGCTTTTGACGGAGACATGTCACTGCTGCAAAGCACGCATAACGCGAACGATAACAGCGACGCAGGCCGAGGTAATCGGCTGGCCTGGTTTGTCGTCGTGCTCGCGGTCGCGGCGATGCTGGCCCTCAGCCTCACCACGCTCTTCACCATCGGCGACCGCCGGCCCACCTGGGACTTCCGCTCGGCCCCGTTCATCCCGGCCCAGACCTATGCCAGCACTCAGCCCGCCTCCGCCTCCACCGTCGCGCCCAAGCAGGTCGTCCTGCCTCCCGCCACCATCAAGACCGGCCCCGCGGCGCCCAGCTCGGGCGGGAAGAGGGCGAGATGAAGCCCTTCTCGCTCCTGCTCCTGGGCATACTCGGCCTGGGCATCAGCTCCCAGCCCTTCTCGTGCTTCCCGAGAATGCACGACCAGCCCTCCGTCAAGCCCTTCGAGAAGACCATGCCGGAGGCGCCGCCGAATCAGGTCCCGTACGCCGGCCCTGAGAGCGTTTCTCTCACCAAGCAGCAGGCCGCGGCCATGCCGAACCCGGTCAAGCCGACCTCCCAGGCCATCGCGCTCGGCCGCATCTACTATGGCTACTACTGCCTGATGTGCCACGGCGAAACCGGCAAGGGCGACGGCCCCGTCGGGCAGAGCTATGTACCGCCGCCTGCCGATCTCACCTCGCCGAAGGTACTCGCCCAGTCCGACGGCGCGCTCGCCTATGCCATGGTCTCAGGCGCGGGCCACGACCCCGTCCTCGCCAGCACTGTCCCCCTCTCCCGCCGCTGGCCCATCATCCACTACCTCCGCACCCTTGGCCCACCTCCGTGGTTAGACGTGTCTCCTCCCTAGCCGTTGCACCTATGCGGAGGGGCGTTTGCGTGCCCGCCGCGGGGGAGGGGAAGGAATCGGAAGGGGAGGGTGCTCCCTCCCCTTCCGAACTGCGCCAGACCAGCCGCCGTCCTGCTATGGGGCAGGCGCGCCGCCCTCTCCCGGCGAACCGCTTCTCTTACATCCGAACGGACGGACGACCATGACCGACGAGCTTGATTTCGACCGCGTCTTCTCCACCCTCCCGAACATCCGTTTCCCTTACGACCGGTCCCTCCCCGTGCGTGGCTGGCTCATCCAGGGACCGGGCCAGCAGGTCGCGCTCTGGCACTCCCGCGTCTCCTACGAGAGCCAGGAGCACCGCCACCCCTATGCCGAATGGGGGATCGTGATCACCGGCTGGTGCGACATCATCACCCCCGACGGTCGCCGCCGCTACCAGGCAGGCGATGTCTTCTACCTCAAGCCCGATCTCCCGCACGCCTCCGTCACCTCTGACGACTACCGCTCTCTCGACGTCTTCTTCTCCCCCCACCACCCCCAGGCCGAGCCGGCAGAGGCCCCGTCATGACGGACAGCCTTCTCGTCACCGCCGCCCGCCAGAGCGGCATCCATGCGCTTGATTGGGTCTACCGCTTCGCCCAGGACCTGGACCCGAAGTCACCCGAGCACGGCGGCGTGCGCAATGTCTACGACCCCCTGCGGCGCGAGTTCCGCCGCTCCGGCCACGGCCTTTGCCTCACCTGGTCCGCCTGTCTCGCCGGCTTCGCTGGCCTCGCCGCCTATGACCTCACCGGCGACCCGTCGTACCTCGACCGCGTCCGGCTCCTCGCCGAGTACGTGAAGAGCAACCAGAATCTCGATTCCGCCGACCCGCTTCGCTGCGGCGCGTTCGTGGTGAGCCGGGATCGCCGCTTCGTGGACGTGCCCGACGGATCGTGGGCCGGCAACCTCTTCGTGCACCTCTTTCGCCGGACCGGCGAAGCTGACTATCTCGCGCGCGCCCGGCTCGCCGCCGACTGGCTCCTCCGTCAGGCCCGCCTGCCCCACGGCGGCTTCACCACCTTCTACCTCCTGGACAAGGACCAGCCGGTTGCCTACAGCCATGGCAGCGATGGGCAGCATGGCATCTTCCTCGCGAACCTGCACGCCGAGACCAACGATGACCGCTGCGCAGAGCCCCTGGAGCCCCTGGCCGACATGCTGAGCGGCCCCGGCCAGCACGAGTCTGGCGCTTACTACGCCAGCCTCCGCGCAGATGGCACTCCGGTGTTCGAGGGGTGGGACGAGCAGGCCGGTCATCCCCTCGTCAACGGCATCGAGAGGGTCGTGACCGGCCCTCGCCAGAACTACTACGCCGCCCTCTTCCTGATCGAGCAGCACCGCCGCACCGGCAATAGGCGCTACCTGGAAAGCGCTCGCCGATGTGGCGAGTGGTCGCTCGATCTCTTTCAGCGCCGCGGCTGCTTCCCCGAGTGGCTCACCCTCAGCGCAGATGGCGCGTGGCAGCCCGATGGCGGGGCCGATGTCGCCTCGCCCGGCGCCATCACGCGGGTGTGGCTGGCCCTGCACGAAGTAGACGGCGATCCGCGGTGGCTGGCGGCCTCTCGCGCAGCAGCAGAGTGGAGCCTGCGCTGGCAGCGCCACTCGCCCCACCACCCCGATCTGGACGGCGCCATCGTGGTCCAGCCGCCCCTGATCGCCTATCACATCTCCTTCGCCGCCTGGGGCCTGCTCGACCAGCGACTGGCCGCGGTCGCCTAGCACCAACTGGAGGACCAGGCAATGCGAAACGCGCGGATACTCTTGATCCTGGCGACCCTCACCATAGCCACACTTGCCGCCGACGCGCGGCCCGCGCGGCGGGCCAAGGTTACGCGGCCCAAGCCCGGAGCTATCGTCACCAAGCAGAGCGTCCACTTCACCATCAAGTCGAATCTTCCCCCGCCGTTCACCGATGCCGTTCTGGCGATCTGCGAGGCCAGTCTCGACGGCTACCGCGACCTCTTCGGCCTCTATCTCTACCCCAACCCCGATCCCGGCGACAAGCGCATGGTCATCTCCGCCGCCATGACCCCTGGGAACGACAGGCTCTGGACTTACCCCGGCCTCAAGCCGGCCGAGATGCACTGGGCCGTTCCCTCCCAGGCCGCCCTCAATCCGCCGGGGCAGGGTGGGTCCCATCATCTCTTCGACTTCGCGCACGAGTTCGGCCAGCTCGTGATGAGATTCGACGACTCCAAGTTCAGTGAGGGGTTCTCCAGCTATGCCGCGTCGGAAGTGGTGGACTACGTCGCCAAGCGGCTGGGGCCGAAGGCCTGGCCGCGGCCCTATTACTACGTGAAGGAGGATGGCACGGGCCGCCTGCGGTCCTGGGCCGAGACCGCGCAGCCTGGCACGCCGGAGGCCGCCGCGGCCCTCCTGAGCCGCATCGCCGCCGAGCACGGCCGCCAGACCATCGGCAAGGCGGTGCGCCTGCTCGCCAGGTCAGACTCCGACCGCGTGCGCGTCCGGCGACAGGTCCGCGACGTCTTCTACACCGGCTACAAGGTGGCCGCCTTCTGCCAGACTCTCATGGAGCTTACCGGCGACGGTGAGATCGGCGAGATGTTCCGGACCCAGCACTTCTCCACTGTCCTCGATCCCGTGAGCATCACGGCCGCCGACCTCTGGGCCTGCCCCGACCACCCCGCGCGCTGCAAGCTGATCTGTGACCACTGGGGCACGAACGTGCGGGGCATCATGGACGGCGCGCCGGTGGAGCTGATCTTCCAGCTCTCCCCGGGCGAGAGCCCAAAGATCACACCGCGCACGCCCGACGGCCTGGTGCTGGACCCGCTTCCCGGCGACTGGACCGCCGCCTGGTACCAGCCCTCCACCAAGCGCACCTATATCATGGGCCGGGTCAGAGTGACCCCACCCGGCGTGGTCGTCGAGAACACCACCCTCGGCCCCAGCGCTGCCCCACCGGGCTAGGATACCCACCGACGCGTGGTCGTAGGGCAGGACCCTGCCTCCTGCCCAGCCGCGCCGGATCCCTGGTTGATTGGTATAGCAGATTGTGCTATATTCCGGCAGCCTCTGTTGGAAGCGTTCCCAAGGAAGACCAAGAGGACCCCGAAGCGAGAGCTGGACACAGCGCGCGGGCGCATGTCCAGGGACGAGCAACGGCGGGCGAAGGAGGCAAAGTGATGGGCAAGCGCAGATCTCGTAACCATAAGCGATACGGTGACTTCGCGAGTCATCTCAAGCAGCAGTTGAGGAACCCGCGGTTCCGCAAGGCATGGGAGAGAACGAAGGCCGAGAGCTCTCTGGCGGCTCAGTTGATCCGTCTCCGGGCCGAACAGGGCCTCACGCAAGAGCAGGTCGCCAGGATGGTGAATACCACGCAGAGCTGTCTCTCCCGGCTCGAGCGCCATCCGCCGCAGAGGGCTACGCCGCTTCTCAAGCGGCTGGCGCGGGTGTACGGCCGCGAAGTGCAGGTCGAGGTGCGCCTGGCACGGTTGCCGTAGCCGCGATCAAGTGTTCGCCGCCCATCGCGGCGCCCTGCTCCCGCCTGCCCGTAGGGCAAGAGCCCGCCTGAGGCGGGCGAACTTGCCCGCTGCCCTGCTGTCTCCCTCTCCGCGCCCTCTGCGCCTCTACGGTGCCCATCCGGCGTTTCGACGATAGGAACGTCTCCTCCCTAGCGGCAGTTTCTTGCCGAATAGGGGCTTGGCTTACTCTGTAGGACGGCGGCGGACTGCCTACTCGACCATCCCTTCGACGCCAAGGAGATTCCGGATGATCTGAGTGATGACCAGCGTCACACCACTCCCTACGATGATGCCCAGGAACAGAGGGAGGGCGCGGCGGTGAGCACGAAGCCCGCCGTAGCGCAGCAGGAGGGTTTTGACCGTCCACGATATGACGAGCCCAGGCAGCATGGCGTCGGTCCGCCATGTGAAGGCCAGGGGGAAGCCGATGGGGTGGAGCGGGAATGCGGGGAAACGCAACTTGACGGCCATCAGGGCGATGGTTACGGCCGACCCGAACCCCATCGCCTGGAGCGCGCTCCAACTCGTGCCGCTTGGGCTGTTCAGCGCGGCCTGCAGCCTTTCCATCGTCCACGAGCCGAAGAGCGGCACGCCGGAGCAGGTCTTCGCCGACATCATCCCCATCGCGTACCCGAGGTGCAGGTTGGCCCAGAAGTAGCAGACCATAGCCAGCGGAACGACGGCGATCAGGACCAAAGCGAGCCGCCGCGGTGCGATGCCGCCTTTCTCGGCCATCCGCAAGGCTTCGAGCTGGACGGGGGCGGGATTGGTGGACGGAGTCTGGAGGAACGGGCGCAGCAGAGCCATCGCGCCCAGGCCACGAGCGCCGACGAACCGAGTGCCGAACACGGAGTTGAGGAAAAGCTCGGGCGTGGTCTGGATGTCCACGCTCGGCGGCCCGACCTGTGCCCGCAGGCGGCAGACGACCAACATGATGAGGAGATACGAGACGAGAAGCGGGAATGACAGCAGGCTGCGCACGCCGGCATGGGCGAGGAACCACCAGAGGAACGCGAAGCCGCCGAGCGCGCCGAAGACCGCGGTTCGGTAGCCGAAAGCTTCGCCGCTGTCGTCGGCCAGAGAACGGAGCCCGAATGCCTTCCTCAGAGCCTGCGCAAGGTAGCGCCGGTCGAGCCAGAACACAATCAGAATGAGGGTGAGAAAGGCGCCGAGCGTCTGCTCATCGCCGTAGGGGAATCCGGCATAGCTGCTGGTCGTCCAGCCCCCCATCCGGGATAACACGTACTCGGCGCGCCAGAGCAGGTTGAAGACGATCAGGGATAGCGTCAGGTCGGTCGGCATGAGATAAGGGAGCGCGACGGCCCAGGGACCCCACCAGAGTTCGCTGCCGCGCATGACATCCCAGGGAGGGTTATTGTTGAGAACGAGTCGCAGGTCGGCCGCGAACGGGATCGTGGGGACATTCGGGAATAGCTCGGCCAACATGCGCAAGACGCCGATCGCGACCGAAGCCGCGATCCCCACCCACCACAGCGGGCTGCGGAAGAGCGCCCCCCCGGGATCGGCCATGCGAAGGGGCAGCTCGGTGATCGGGAAGGGGAGCTTCTCCTCCTGCGACCAGCGCCGCCGCACGATCACACTCAGACAGAGCGTGACCCAGAGCAGCACGGTCGTCCACAGCGTCCACCACAGCGCAGGACGGAGCCAGGCGAGCACGATGCCGGCCCGATAGGGGCTCGAGTTGCCAAGGAAATAGCCGCGGAGCGCCTCGCCGTCGGTGACCGTCAGCCAGGTCGGCAGGTAGGGCCACACGAGCTCGGACCATCTGTTGGCGGGGTTGGCCTGCCCGATCGGGTAGGCGATCATCGGGGCCAGCGCGCCCCATTCGAGGATATGGGCGATCATGCCGACGCCTGTGGCGATGGCGACGTAGAAGGCGATCACCTCAGCGGCAGTGAAGGACCACCGGCTCCCGCGGCGCTTCAGCCAGACGTTGGCCGCGGTCATGAGGGCTAGCGCTGCGACTGCGGGGCCGAAGAGGGAATCAATCGGGCCGATCGCCCACGCGTGCCATTCGCTCCAGACGGCGAGGAAGACGCCAAGAGGGATGGCGAGGGCAATCGCGAGCAGGAGGCGCCCCCGAATCAGGGTCGGGGGCGTCGCCGAGATGTCGGCGCGTTCCGGCCGGTGCCTTGTCCGAGCCGTCTCTGGCCTGGCGATGGCGGCACTCCCTCTGGCGCGCCCCTCATCCTCCCGCGCGGGAGTCATGGGGCGGCGTCGACCGCCTCGAGTTCGTAGTAGATGGTACGCGCCGCCGGGGTCAGCTCCAGGGAGAGCTGGCCCGGTGTCGGGTGGCGTACGCCCAGGGGTGTGCGGCCTCCGTCGGCGCCGCGCGCGTACACCTGGAAGGTGTGCGCCGTGCTGCGGATGGTCACTGTCCCTGACACCGGCTCGGTTAGGATCGGGCCTGAGCCGGTTTGTTTCAGCTCCGTGCGCGTCAGGTTGAACACCTGTCCGGTGTTCTCTGCCCGGCCGACCGCAGTCACCAGCAGGTGGCGCGACTCTCGCACCGTCCTGCCATCGAGGGACGTGACCATCACCGCGGCAAAGGGCGTCGCGACGCGCAGCGAGACATCGCGCATCTTCAGGGTGTCAGCACGCGGCAGTTGCCCGAACGCGCCCTGCGAGCGCGGGGTGTCGATCACCGCCACCCCGGTCTGCCAATCGCGGCCGAACTCCCCGGTGTCGGACCGAGTGAACGTCGCCCCCGCGGTGGGCGGAGCGGCGAACGGCGAGAGGACCTTCTTCCCAATGGTAGGCCCCCCCAAGGTGGTCACCAGCGTCGTTGCCTCCACCAGTGCCCGGTAGGCCGGCTGCCCGGAGAAGACTCCATACGGCGGTCGGTGGAAGAGGTCGCTCTCGGACCAGCGGATCACGGCCGACTGGGAGGACTGGCGTACGTCGCCTCGTCGGAACAGCAGCGCCGCCGCAGGGAACAGCCCCATCACCTCGGGGTCGTTGCCCACGTCGAAGGGGCCGGCCAGGTAGTACGCCGCCAGATCGCCGGTACCGGCGTATTCGAAGGCGAGCAGCGCGTCCCACCCCTGCAGCGATCCCACCGCCGCCTTCCATAACGGCCCTTCCAGGCGATACTCATTGGGCCAGGGATGTCCCCACTCCGAAACGACCATGGGCCTGCCCTCCACCTTGCTCATGGCCAGCTCGGCCAGGCTGAGGCCCACTTCCCGCGGATTGCCCAGGAGTTCGGGGACGTTCCGGCACCGGCGGTAGTCGTCCGTGGGATGATCCCAGTAGGCGTGCGCGTCCAGGAAGTCCATCGTCGCCTGCGACGGGTAATTCGGCGCCCCACTCAGCCACGCATCGCCCGTGATCGGCACCCGCACCCCCAGGTCGCGCAGATACTGGTGCATATCGGCGTAGCACGCGCGCTGCAGCGAATCCAGGAAGCGGAGGGCATCCGGGCCGCGCTCCAGCGTGCTGCGCACGGGCTGGTCGGGGTTCAGGTGCTGTGCGGCGGCCCACTCCCGCCATCTCTGCTCGAAGGCGCCCGCGTACGGCTCCACCGTGACATCGCCGGAGTTGAGGTCATTCTCATTCAGCAGGTCCGTGATCGCGATCACCGGGTCGTCTTTGTAGGCCAGGCCCGTGTAGGGGTTCACGTGCGTCCACAGGTCGTGGCTGAACTTCTTCTGCAGCGCGATCAGTGTGGGATCGAACAGCGCGTAGGGCCGGGCGGCCATGGGGAGCGCCTCCGCGTTTGCCACACCGTCCTCGGCCGTGAAGCGCCGGCTCACCAGGTTGTCCAGGTAGACGTAGATGCCGTGCTGCTTCAGCGCGAAGAGCAGGTAGTCGAGGCGGTCGAACATCTCCGGGTCGTAGTGTTGGGTGTCACCATATTCGTGGCTGAACAGATGGGTGGGACACCAGAAGGCATCGAGGTGTGTCAGGCGCACCAGGTTGAGGCCGAACTTGGCCATGCGCGCGGCCATCGCGTCGGCCTGCGCCTGGGTGGGGAAGCAGGCGGCGGCCGAGACGTCGGCCCCCCAGAACCGCGCGGGCGTCCCGTCCGTGAAGACGAAGTGGCCGTCCCGCGCGGTAACGAACCCGTGCCGCCCCGCCGGGGTGTCATTGAGCCAGGAGATATCCACCGCAGCCTGGTTCCAGGGAAGCGTGTAGGGGATCCAGGCCCGGGTGTCGGTGCGAGAGACGTTCATCGCGGGGTCGAGGGCAAAAGCGGCGGGGGCCGGAAAGGCGACCACGAAGGACAGCGCGAAGGTCTCTCCTGCGGCGATGTCCCGGCCTTCGCCGGCGGGCAAGGCGTTGAGCCGAAGCTCGTAGTCGTTGCCGCCCCAGGTGAGGTTGTCCTGCATGCCCACGGCCAGTGGTTCCGGGAACAGCAGCGTGAATGCGTGAGGAGTCCCGGGCGCGATCTCCACTTTGCTCGCCTCGCGCGCGGACAACAGGAAGGTCTGCCGAAGCGCTACGGGGAGGTCCGCGGATTGCAGCCGCGCGCCGTCGGCGGAGTAGGCCGCGACGGTGGCGCCGGCATAGCGGGCCCGCGGTAGTGACACCACCACGCACAGCGCGTTCACGCGCTGGGAGGCGCGGGCCGTCAGGCCATAGCGCACGTGCAGTTCCCGCGCTCCCTTCGCCTCGAGGGCCTCGCGGAACGACAGCTGCGGGCCCCATCGCCCGAAGGTCCCCTCCAGCGAGCGCTGGGTGGCAGTGACTGGAGGCCCGTCCAGGTCGTGCGCATCGCTCTGGGTGGCCCCGTCCCAGTCGGCCCCGTAGACCACCGCCGACAGTGTCGCGGTCAGCTCGCGGCCGTCGCAGATCTCGATCTTGCCCGAGGGGCTGGTGGTGACGGTGACGGCCCAGCCGGGGGACGCCACCGCGAGCGCGAGCAGCAGCCAGAAAACGACCATATGGTCACTCCTGAGGCGCATCAGACAACTCCTGGGGGCAGTCCAAAGGGTGTGCCGTGGGTAGAGCGAATACCTCATTGCAGGGATGGGGGCTCTCCGGGCAGAGCATTCCATGAGCATCGATGGCGCTTCCTGGCGGCTCTTCGAAGATCGCATCCGCGACCTGCTGGCGCCCCGCGGTGACAGCGACTACTTGCACGCGGCCGCGGGTACGACCGCCGGCCGCCGCGCGACGCGCACCACGACCGTCACCCGGCACACCTCGGACTGCCACGAGTTCTTCCTGGTGGCGGAAGGCCGGGCGCGGCTGGAGACGCCGGGCGGGAGCTTCGAGCTGGCACCGGGCAAGCTGCTGCTCATCGAACCTGGGGTCGAGCACGAGGAACTGCCAGCGTCGCCCGACGACTCGTATCTGGTGTTCTGTTTCATGGCCCGGGGCACGACGGCAGACCTCTTCCAGACCCTGTACCTGCCCCACACGCGGGACAACGTGCTCAGTTCGCGCCTGCAGCTGGTGGGCTCGGAGCCGGTCGAGGAGGCGGCGAGGTTGGTGGGAGTGGAACTGGCGCATCGCCGGGCGGGATGGGTGGAGGCGGCGGGCCACTTGGTGCAGTACATGGGGCTGTTGCTGCAGCGCCGAGTGGCGAGTGGCAGCTTCGAGTATGCGACCCGGACGATGAGCACCGAACTGAACCGCAACCATCCCCTGGAGGCGGCGCTCTTCTACTGCGCGGCGAACGTCCACCGGGCGATCCGCCTGGAGGACGTGGCGGCTGCGGTGGGGTATAGCCCCAGCTACCTGAGCCGGACTTTCTCGCAGAGCTTCGGGATCTCGTTCTCGGAGCACTTGCGGACCCTTCGTCTCGGGATCGCCGGGAGCCTCCTGTCGCGCTCAGACCTGCCGGTGCAGGAGATCGCGCGGCGGGTCGGCTACCAGTATCCCTGGCACTTCACGCGCGCCTTTACCCAGGCGATCGGGATGTCCCCGCGCGAGTACCGACGGAAACACGCAGCCGGATAGCGAAGCATCAAGCCCGACGGCACCGATGGGGCATTCTCGACGGCCGCGATGGCGCCCTCTAGCTGCGCATGGAATGGTAGGTTCTGTGGGCCATCTGCGGATTCCCCATTCCCATCCGGGGGAGTAGGATAGCAGGCATAGGGGGGCCGTAGCACGCCCGGCGCGGAGGCACTCGATCGAACGGGCAGCCAAAGGGGGCGAGAGCACAGCATCGGCTGGTGGGCCTAGTGGCGCACATTCACCCGGAGGAGATCCACTATGAAGCTGCGTAGGAAGCATGGTTTCACGCTGATTGAGCTGCTGGTCGTGATCGCGATCATTGCGATTCTGGCGGCGATGCTGTTTCCTGTGTTTGCGCGGGCGCGTGAATCGGCGCGCAAGATTCAGTGTCTTTCGAACATCAAGAATATCGCGATGGCCTTCCAGATGTATCTGATTGACTATGACAAGCTGCCTCCGGCAGAGCATCGGGCGGAGGTCCTCGCCTGGTACGACAACTACTGCCCGGGAAGCTGGGCCGACCGGAGTAGCGGGAACCCCTTCCTCGAGTGGCCGGTGGTACTTGATGAGTACATCAAGAACCGGGACATCTGGAGGTGCCCGAGCGCCAAGCTCAGCAAGAAGATGGGCATCACGAACCCGGCCGCAGACCCGAGCGGTCGCAACGACTGGTTTGCTGCCACCTCGGCCTACCACGATGCGGGGACCGACTGCGCGGGGGCGGACATGTGCAGCCAGCCTTATCCGCCCGGGTGGGGTGGCGATGTCACTGACTCGGCACTACAGCATGAGTGCGCCGTCGGCAACGGCACCAGCGCGAACTCCCACAACGGCGCCTTCGTCATGGACATGGGGCTTCCCGATGCACGCGAGGTGGCCGTGAGCCGTATGGATGACCCCTCGAAGTTCTTCGTCGTCGGCGATGGACACTCCAACCGCATGGAGTGGGCCGCCTCTCAGATCGCCTATCCGGACGTGTGTAGGGTGTACTGCGCCTCCGCGGTGTCCTACAATGGCCACGAATGCGCGGCACAGCCGATGCCGAGCGACATCTGCGGCGCGGCCACGGACGCGTACTCGGATTGCTACGCTCCCTACCATCCGGAACTGGCCTGGGACCCAACGGCGCGGAAGAACTTCGGCGCGACACGCCACCTGGGCGGCAGCAACCTCGGCTTCGCCGATGGACATGCCCAATGGGCCAGCGCCGAGGCGATCCTGAGCGGTACCGTTGACGCCCGCGGTTGGTGGCTCGCCCCCAACGAAATCAACCAGGGTCCGTTCATCATCACCGGCGGCCTCCAGGAGTGCGGTGGGATGAACCTGCCCGCGGCCGCCTACGTACATTAGGCGTTCGCCAGTAGTCGGAACGATATCGCGTCGGGCGGAGGACGGGCTTCTCCGCCCGACGATTCCCTGAGAGGGACCCGCCATGAATCACACCGCAGGGTATGTGCTTTCCAGCCTGGCCGCGCTGCTGCTCTGCACGGGCGCCTCCGGCGCCGAGCACGTGCGGCAGCGATTGCAGAAGGGCGACGCCTTTCGCGTGGTGGTGAACGCGGGCCGGGTGGTGCGGCCGGCCAACCACCGCGTGCTGGGTGTGTCCTTCTTCCAGCTGTGGGACTACGTGCCGATCTACGACCGGACCTCCGGGCACTGGATACTGCGCGAGAGTGCCGCCAAGGCCATCGAGAGTCTCCACCTGCCTTTCAGCCGTCTCTACTGGATGGACCGGAACCGGAGGGGAATGCCCGCCTGGGACCTCCGGGGAAGCATCGATCGGGCGGCCGAGCTCTGCCGGCGCTTCGGGATCCCGCAAGAGGAGTTCGTGCTGGAGCCCGAGCTTCAGCGGAAGAGCGACGCGATGAGCCCGGAGAAGTGGGTGGACGCCGTCCGCTACGCGCAGTCCAAGGGTTACAGGTTCCGCTACTGGGAGATCTGCAACGAGCCGTGGGGGCTGGGCGGCCCGGGCGATGATCCCTGGACTGCGGAGGGGTATGTGGCGCACGTGAAGGCCGTGTACCAGGCGGTGAAGGCGGCGCGACCGGAGCTGAGGATCGGCGCCTCCGCGGGGGTGGGCCCCTTCAACGTATTCGGCGGAACGCAGACGTATGACCCCATCCTCGCCAACGCGGCTGGCTACTACGACTTCATCGCTCCCCACTTCTACTGCCACCTGAAGGACGTGGATCAGATCCCCTTCGAGCGGATCACCTTCGAGGGCAACGCCTGGGAACTGAACTCCTATGTCATGAAGACGCGGGCGCTGCTGGAGAAGTACAACCCCGGCCGGAAGATCGAGATCCTCGACACCGAGTGGGGCATGCACGGCTACAACCGCGGAGACGACGTCCGGGCGGACGACTCCAATCGCAACGGCAACATCGCCGGCACGCTGCACCGGGCCATCCGAATCATCTACTACCTGAACGAGGGGCTCGTGGACGCGGCGGGGCAATGGTGCATCCTCACGCCGGTGGATAGGCCTGGCTTCGCCATCGTCACCATCAACGACGACAGGGAGTTCCTCCTCTACTATCTGAACTACTACCTCGGTCGCTATCTTGGCGACGAGGTGGTGGATGTGTCGGGGACTTGCCCTTACTACGAGAAGAGCAACGTCGCCAGCGACTATCGCTACACCGGGGCGGTCTACGACGTGAGCCTTCCCAAGGCGCCCACGCTCGTGACCAGGAGCAAGGACGGCAAGCGTCTCTACCTGGTGGTCGCCAACGGCACCGCTGACGAAAGCCTGCCGTGCCGCGTGAACCTGAAGAGCTTCACCGCCGGGAAGGCGGAGGGGAAGCGGCTCACCCAGAGCGATATCGACGCGCCGGCGCTGGTGGAGAAAGAGAGCGACGTGGTGAGCGCGCTGCCGGTTCGGGTGCTCGGCGGCGGAGCGACGTTGGAGTTCGAGAGCGCGCCGCACTCCGTCTCATTCATCTCGCTCACCGCGAAGTGAGGGCATACAGGAGAGCGTGCATGCAGAGAGTGGGCGTGATCGGCTGTGGGGGGATTGCCAACGGAGCATACCTGCCAACTCTCAACCAGCCCCGCAAGGGGTTCGTTCTGCAGGCGACATGCGAGAGCATTCCTGAACGAGCGTCGTGCAGATGCTGAGCGCCTTCTCACAGGCCGGCAGAGCGATCGACTGCGAGGGCCTGTTGCGGTGCCTTCGCCGAGAGGGGGAGCCGTCCCGCGTGTATCATATGGAGCTCTTTCTGGATGGGGAGGTCAAGAGCGAGTTGTGCCGGCGCTTCCCCATCCTCGACGGAATGGACCGAAGTGATCCCTACTTCGACCTGCGGGCCGAGATCCGAATCCAGCGCTTCCTTGGGTACGACTACATTCGCTGCGGCGCCGCGGTGGCGTGGCCCCGGGGAGGCCCGCAGAGCACGGCGGGCGTGGTGGCGGACCTGGGCGCCTTGCCCCGCGCCGGGGGCCGCGGCTATGTGAACGAGCACAAGGGCTACCTGACGACCTGGGATGAGTTCGAGCAGATGGAGTGGCCCGACCCGGGGAAGGCCGACACCCGCGCGCTCGAGTGGTACGAGGAGAACCTGCCCGATGACATGTGCATCTTCGGCACCGGTGGCGCGCATTTCTACGAGCACCTCAGCTGGCTGATGGGCTATGAGACGCTGGCCTATGCGCTGCATGAGAACCGGGGGTTGGTGAAGGCGATCAGCCAGAAGCTCATCCAGATGGCGCAGGTGCAGGCTCAACTAGAGCTCCAGTTCAGCCGAGTGAAGGGCATCTGGGGCAGTGACGACCTGGGTTTTCGCAGTGGGCTCCTGATCGGGCCGGCCGACTTGCGCGAGTTGATCCTTCCAGGTCACCGGCTCGTCGCCTCGCTCACGCACGAGGCCGGCAAGCTCCAGTTGCTCCACTCGTGCGGCAATCTCGACCTGATCATGGAGGATCTGCTCGACGACGTGCGCATCGATGCATGGCACTCGTTCGAGGACGCGATTCAGCCCGTAACGGAGGCCAAGCGGCGCTACGGCAAGCGCGTGAGTCTAATCGGCGGGATCGACATGGACTTCCTGTGCCGCGCGAACGAGACACAGGTGCGCCAGCGAGTGCGAGAAACGCTCAGTGTTTGCCAGCCAGGAGGCGGCTACTGCCTCGGCACGGGTAACAGCGTGGCCAACTACCTCCCCGTGGACAACTACCTGGCAATGCTGGAGGAGGGCCGGAAGTACAGCCGAGGCTGAGCAGCTCCCCGAGACGTGATGATCACGGCAGCATGGCGATCAGCCGAGTTGAGACAGGCGGTCGCGCGTCCATTGGCCGCTGTCCTCCCCAGAGACCCCATCCGGGCACTTCTGGGTGCCCGGGGGCCGTTCGCAACGGTCGCCACGCGAGCCGACGCCGGGGCATTGGGCAGCACCCGAAGGTACCGCCTACCGGCCCCAGATAATACGAGAGGGAGTCAGCCGAGGCAAGCCCGGAACCCATTCAGGACGGTCCTACGGACCCCCGACACGCGCAGGCTAGCTGAGCGCGGCCCGCCTCTCGTAGAGCTGCTCGCGACCGTACGGCCCGCTGTTGTAGAATAACGCGAGGTGTTGGTCTCTTATTGCCAGGAGATGGTGTCGCCAGAGGTTCACGCCCTCGCCGGCCGCGATCGCGGCCTCAGGGATGTCTTTGATCCACTCGATCGGCTCCGGGCACCACTCCCATCCCTTGATCGGGAACTCCTCGTCGCAGAAGGCGAAGCCGCCGAGGCTCGGAGGGGGTTCCTCCCGATGAGCGGCGGTGTCTGAAGCAACGGGAGCAGTCGGCGACGCGTTCAGCAGGCCGACCCATCGGTGCTGCCGGCCCGGCAGGAGTTGCAGTCCTCCTACCCAGCCCCCTGCCCAATGGCCCGGCACTTCGGACGGAGGAAGCACAATGCCGAGCTTCTGCGCTTGAAGCTCGCCGACGCGCTGAATGGCCCCGCCTTGCGCCGACCCCAGCGGGCTCACCCGGCGCGGCTGAGGGACCTCCGGATACCCCATGTAGAAGTAGAGAATCTCGTTGCGCTCCGGGAAGAAGAGCCCCGTCACCGCGTCGGCGTGCTTGGCGTCGAACTCGTTATGGGCGCCGAGCCCGATCAGGGGAGCGTCCACCAGCGTCCATGGGCCGCAGAGCCGCTCTGCCCAGGCCTGCTGGATGACCTTGTGACCCTCCAGATGACTCACGGTAACGAGGCTGCACTGCCCCCCGATCCTCGCCGGTCTGTTCGGATGGTGAGCGTCCATGACAACGTAGGGCTTGTGCGTGTGCCCACCCAGCATGGCGTCGGGATTAGCGAAAGACAGTGGGCCTGCTACGCTCCATGGGCCCCTTGCCAGGGGGTCGGGGCATAGGGCGTGCGCGTGCCCGGGAGGGGCGTAGAACAGGAACATCCGCCATCCCTTTACCTCCTCATCCCAGACGATGCAGGGGTCACCTGCCACGCTCTCCCCAGTGTCGGTCTGGGCCCTGCCGATGGCCAGGCCGCGGCGTTCCCATTCGGTCGGGATCGAGATCCGGATATCAGCAGTCACGAGCTGTCCCTTCTGGTACCAGTCTCGCGCGTCGGGTCCGACAATGACACCTGTCGGCTGTTCGCCGCGCACAGGCTGGTGATTGTGTCCCGCCCGTAGTGGAAGGTTGGGCGGACTCTCGCGCCCATCTTGGGCTGCGACGCAGCCGTTGTCAACAGGAATCCGCGACTGCTCGCTGATCGGCAGACCTTCGTCCAGCACGGCCTTCAGCGTTCACGGGCCACCTGCTGCCCACTGGCACCGACAGAGGAAGGGTCCGTTCTGTACTGCATGGAATCGGACTGGGCGACCGATGGTACCCTCGGTGTTGTGTGGGAGAACGCGTGATGAGTAAGGATGGTATCGGAAAGAGGACGGACGTGAAGCGTGGTCTGGCGGATGGCATCGGCCTCAACTTCATCAGGCCGGATGTGGGCCGGCCAGGGAACTACGATTTCCTGAACAGCGGCCTCTGGCTCGTGTCGCAGTTCAAGGAGCTTGGCGTAAGGTGGAACCGACTCGCCTTCTCCTGGGTGCTCGCCGAGCCGGAGCAAGGTGCGTTCAACTGGGAGCCCTATGACCGCGTCGTCGAGGCCTGCGACAGAGCAGGCATCAACATCCTCGCCACCCTCGGCGGGCATTTCGACCGGCCCCCTGTTCCCACCTGGGCCGGCAAGTCCCTGGCCGAGGTCGTGCGCACCAACGCGAGCGCGCTGGAGCACTTCATCGAGGCCTGGGTCGAGCGCTACAGGGGCTCTATCAGCTATTGGGAGATGCTCAACGAGCCCCGGAGCTTCCATGAGGGCCTCACGGTAATGGAGTATGTCGAGGGGATCCTGAAGCCGGGCTACCGGATTGTGAAGGCCGCGGACGCCGGCGCGGTCCTGCCCTGCGCCTTCGGCCAACTGCCCGTGTTGGGAGATAGCAGTGCTTTCTGGGATGCCGCCAGGGGCCACTACGACATCCACAACGAGCACATGTACGTGGACTGGGGGCTCTTCCGGACGAGGCCCCATGCGGGGCCGGAGGAGGCGGGGGTCCGGCGCATCCGCGCGATGGTGGAGGAGCACGGCGAGGGCAGCAAGCCCTTGTGGATGACCGAGATCGGCTGGTGGGGAACAGGCAACATCACCTCCGACCCCTTCGAGATCTACAAGCGCGATCCGATGATGCGGTCAGTGGAGTTCCAGCCTCGCTACCGGGGCGAGGAGATCCTCAACCACCCGATCGTGCTTCGGGAGGATGCGCTCCGCGCCGAGTGGCTGAAGGACATGTACCCGCGACTGCTCTCGGTGCCGGGGTGTGAGAAGGTGTTCCTGTGGGTTTCGCTGGACGAGTTCGAGGGCGGCTACGGTCCCGACCGGATCTACGGCAGGAGCACAGCCGAGGCCCCTGCCAGCCAGGTTGATCTATGGGGGATCATCGCCGGCGACAAGCGCTGGCGCAAGAGCGCCTTCGCGCTCCAGGAGTTGGTGCGGGGCAGTTAGAGGGCAGCGTTGGCCGACAGCGCGACAAAGACGAGCAGACTCGAGGTCCTCCTGACCGGCGCGAGGGGCTCTCCCTCCCAAACGGCGACGGGACACCGAGCTTGCTGTCTTGACCTGAAAGACTCTCATTCCGAGTGGTACAGGAATGGGGGCAAGGCCCCCAGCCCCGAATACTAACATTCAGCCTGGACTCGTTCCAGGGGGCAAGGTCAGTGCTGCCTGGGCTTGCCGACACAGCTGTCCTGGAGGACATTGAGGACGGAGAGGGATGCCGACTGAACGGCTGCCTGCGGGCGAAGGGGAGGGGATCAGGTTGAGGGCGGTCTTGATCGGCACCGCCCTCGCCATGGTGGTCGCGGTCGTCACGCCGTATACCTACTACCTCAGCCGCACCTGGTACTTCGGCTGGGGGACGCTGCCTAACGGTCCCGTGGTGTTCGCCTTCGCCCTGGTGGTCCTCAATGGGCTGGTGCTGCGGCTGCGGAGGTCCCTGGGTCTGACGCGGGCCGACCTGCTGGTGATCTACGTGATCCTGACGCTGGCGGCGGCGCTGATCACCGTGATCATACCCTACACGATCGGGCTCACCGCCTATCCGTTCTACCACGCGCGCATCGAGCGGGGCTGGGAGCAGTCTGTCTTGCCGCACGTGCCGCTGTGGCTGAGGCCGGGGGACGTAGACAGCATCACCGGATTCTGGGAGGGGTTGCCGAGCGGGGCGGCCATCCCCTGGCTGGATTGGGTGACGCCCACGGCTTACTGGGGCATCTTCACCCTCGCGCTCTTCGGCGCGATGCTCTGCCTGGGCGCGCTGATCCGACGGGACTGGATCGAGCGGCAGCGGCTGAGCTTCCCGCTGACCGAGATTCCGATGGCCCTGGTGGGGGAGCGGCAGCACCCGACGTTGGGGGGCAGCGCCTTCCGGTTCGGCACCTTCTGGCTGGGATTCGTCCCGTCGGCGCTGATCATCCTGCTGACGTGGCTGAACGCGCTCTTCCCGGCGATACCAGGGCCGAACCTGCACTACGCGATCGGCCAGAGTATCGGGGCACATGGGCTGCCGTGGAACCAGCTCTGGGACATGGTGATAAACCTGTCGCCGGCGACGATCGGGGTAATGTGCCTGGTGCCGGGGGAGATCTCCTTCAGCGTGTGGGCTTTCTACCTGATCTTTCGGACCTACCAGGTGGTGTGTGCGAGCTTCGGGCTGGTCGCCGGCGCATCGGGACCCGGGGAGTTCAACCCGCGCGCGTTCTTCGATTACGCGGGTTATGGCGGGTTCATCGCGGTCAGCGCGATCGTGGTCTACCGGGCCAGGGACGCGATCGGGGTCGGGCTGCGGCGGCTGCTCGGGCGGTTGCCGAAGTCGGCGGATATGGACCGGCAGGCGCCGATAACCGATGCGGCGGCGGTAGCGGGGTTCGTGCTTTCCAACGCGATCATGCTCTGGTGGGTGCTGAATGCGGGTATGTCCTGGTGGAGCTTCGCGCTGATCATGGCCGCGCTTTACGCAAGCATCATCGGCACGACGCGGCTCGCGGCGGCGGCGGGGCTGCTCGAGCCGCGGCCCCAGATCTCGCCCCGGTGGCTGGTGGTGCGCACCATCGGAGCCCGGGGCATCGGGCCCCAGTCGCTCTCGATCTACTCGCTGCTCACGATGGGCTACATGCTGGAGCCGCACAACTTCGCCAGCGTGTACTTGCTGAACGGGTTCAAGCTGTTCCACAATGTGCGGATGCGGGCGAAGGGGTTCCCCTGGGTGGTGGTGATCTCGACCGTGGGGGTGCTGATTGCGGGGAGCATGGGGGTGCTGTACTACGCCTATCGCTATGGTGCGGTGTCCATGATCTGCTGGCCGATCACGGCGGTGCCGACGTGCGCCTTCCGCGAGTTCGACACGAGCTTGCGGTCGCCGGAGACGGCCGATAGCTGGCTGCGTGCGGCAGTGTTCGTCGGCGGGGGTTTCACGCTGCTGCTGACGTGGCTGAGCTCGCATTTCCTGTGGTGGCCGCTGAGCCCGATCGGGTTCCTCATCGCGAGCGTGATGCACACGAACCGGGGGTTGTGGATGAACGCGATCATCGGGTGGCTGATTGCGACGCTGATCCGGAGGTTCGGCGGGCTGAAGCTGTACCGGGAGCTGCGGCCGGCGTTCCTGGGGATCATCTTCGGACATTATCTGATGGATGCGGCGATGGCCGTCTTCGCGTCTCTGGTGCTGGGAGCGCGGGGGATGACGGCGATGACCTGGGATTTCTGACTCTGATGAGACCGCGCAGCGTCGAGTCAAGATCGGGCGCGCGTTCTCCCACCTACAGATTCTCTTGCATGACGGTGACAACACCGCGGCGGCTGCGCAGTCCGCCTCGGCCGGGTGGGCGGCAGTCATGCTCAGGGCCGAGGCAGATGCCCGCCGTGCGGGTCACGGGGGGCGCGGGGGGCGACGACCATTCCGCCTCCGAGACAGTCGCAGGAGGCGGGGCCCGCCCAGCGAAGGACGCCTCGGAGGGGAGCGGAAGGAGCAGCCCATGGCAGAGAAGCTCGCGTTCGTGGTCGGGTTCATGGCCGTCCTGGCAATGGCTTCCGGTATCGGCCAGGCGAAGACGATCAGGTTCTCAGGCTATGACTGGACCGTCCGCGGCGCCGGTCGCGGCGGCCCTGGCCCGAATGAGTGGGACGAGAACAACGCCTGGGTTGATGGCCGCGGCTATCTGCACATGAAGCTCGCGCCCCGGGAGGGCACGTGGTACTGCTCGGAGGTTTCCACGACGGGCCGCTTCGGGTTCGGCCGCTACCAGTTCTGGATCGAGGGTCGGGTGGACAAGCTCGACCTGAACGTCGTACTCGGGCTGTTCAACTACCCCACTCGCGACGTCGGTCGCGGCGGGACGCGCGAGATTGACATCGAGTTCGCGAAGTGGGCTCTGCCCAAGGTGCCGATCGGCAACTACACGGTGTGGCCGGTCGAGAGGGAGCTGAAGAGCGCCTCCCATACGTTCCCCATCACCCTCGACGGTGAGCTGAGCACGCAGCGGTTCACGTGGTCGCCCACCAGCGTCTTCCTCCAATCGCTGCTCGGGTATCGCGACGACGACGCGCAGCAAGTGGCGAGCTGGCGCTACCAGCCGCAGGATCCCGCCACCCGCATCTCGCAGCAGCCGATGCCACTGCACATGAACCTGTGGTGCTTCGAGGGACGACCTCCCACGGACGGCAAACCCGTAGAGGTGGTGGTGCGCGCGTTCAGGTTCACCGCGATAGAGGCGGAGGCGGCCAAGCCCGCCGCACCGGCCCCCGCGGCTGGCCTCGGCCCGGTCGGTGGTGATGGGGTTTCCCCGGCTCCCGGCAGTCCGCCGTCCGCTCAGACGCCGAGCCGGTAGAGCTCTCTCGGGTTGTCGCAGAGCCCGCCCCGTCCAGAAACCTATCTGGCTTCCAGGATGCTCCTGCAGCTCCGATCATCACCGTTCTGCGGCTGCTCGGCCGTGGCGTACCCACACGCGATGGGACCCGGGGCAGTGACGCCAGGCCGAGGGGGTGGCCGGCGGCGGGGGTGGCAGGGGCCGTCGGCGACTAACAGCCGTAGGCGGCAGGGCCCGGGCAGCCATAGGCCGATAGCGCACAGTCTGCCAGCCCAATGCGCCCAGGACGGCGACGGACGACCGGTCGGGAAGCTCCGCGGTCCTATCAGCCAGAGGTCCACCCGCCTCTGGCGGGCTGACAAGCCTCCAGCCGGCTGCCGAGCGTGGCCCTGAAGCCAATCCTCCAGAGGCGGACAAGCGTGGTAAGCCGGTCCGGGCGTCCCCGAGGTCCAGCGAGGCCGCCAGGCCTACCGGCAAGGTGGGGGTTTGCATAGTTTGCAGGGCGTGAGCCCTTGGGCCAGAGCTTCGGCGTGGGTGACGGGAACGCCCTCTCGCGCCAGGGCACATCGAGACCGGTGGTAGCGCTCGGAACCCAGTACTGTATAGTAGCGGTGCCAGGAAGGCATGCCCTTCCAACCTTTAGCTGGGAGTCGCATGGTTTCGCTTCTCTCTTCTGTCGAGCACGCTGGCCCGGCTCAGTTTCGTCCGGATGCCCTTATTCAGTCCGGCGACCATTCTCCGCTCGCCCTTGGCACCCGATTCGAGCGGGCGGCGTCAGCCTCAGGGGGCGCGGTGAAGACACCTAACCATGCCATGGCAAGAGGTGCAAGGGCCTGCATATCCTGCAGGGCCTGAGCCTTCGGGCCAGAGCTTGGGCAGAGGTAATGGCGAAGTTGGTTGACCCGAAGACGAGACAGCTGGCGCGATGGTAGCGCTTGCCAGCACACGTCGTGCGAAAGCGGGGCCTGAGAGGAGGGCTACTCCAGCCACCAGGGAGAGGAGGAGACATGCCTGTGCTTCTTCCTGCCGAGCGACGCTGGCCCAGCTCACAAGACGAGGCCCCGAACCAATGGACGACGTCTCGATGCATCCATTCAATGGACGTGCGGGATTCCCTCTATTGCATGTCAGACGCGTCTTCCCCGCTTCAGTCGTGTCGGCCGAGCGCTCCGCACCGATGCCCCTTACCGGCTCGCAACCGCGGCCCTGAAGCCCAGGTGACGCGTCGTGGATGCGCGCGACGGTGCTGCCATGGCCGGAAGTCCGCAGCGGGCACGGGAGGCGAAATGATGGCCAAGGGCAAGTCTCGCGACCAGAAGCGATACCGTGACTTCGCGAGCCATCTCGAGCAGCAGCTGAGGGACCCGCGGTTCCGCAAGGTATGGGAGAGAACGAGGGCCGGGAACTCCCTGGCGGCTCAGTTGATCCGTCTCCGGGCCGAACAGCGTCTCATGCGGGAACGTGCCTCCTGCCCAACTATTCCCGTCTCCGCGCCCTCTGCGCCTTTGCGGTGCCCCCATCCGCATCCCCCCTTCGCCGCACCAAGGAAAGACAGCAAATCACTGGCTTTTTTCGCCTTGCCCTTGACACCACATGCTATAATCCTCATAGGGCAAGGCCCCGCTAACCGTTCGAAACCAGAAAGAAGACATCGCGCATGGTCAAAGAGCTCGACCTCATCCCCGACTTCGCACCGGGGCTCGTTTACCTCGGCGAGATCGCGAAGTTCCAATACCAGCGCACTCTCCCGGAAGAGCTAACCGATCGCCTTTCCGGGGAGAGAGCTATCGCTCTCCTGGAGTGGATGCTCAGCATCCGGGCTTTCGAGCAGATGGTGGTCGCGCTCAAGGAAGGGACCGTCAAGCCCTGCGAGGGGTTCAGCTTCACCGGGGCCACTCACCTCTCCATCGGCCAGGAAGCAGTTGCCGTCGGCGCCATGGCTGCCCTCCGCTCGGATGACTACATCACCTCCACCCACCGCGGCCACGGGCACGCCATCGCCAAGGGCGCCTACGCCATCCTCGCCATGTCGCCCGAGAGGCTGGCCGACTTCATCGGCGAGCCCACCCGCGGCCGCTCCCGCGAGGAACTCCTTTCCCGCGCCCTTCAGCTCCATCTCGGCCGCACCATGGCCGAGTTGCTGGGCCGCGAGGCCGGCTACTGCCGCGGCCGCGGCGGCGGGATGCACATCGCCGACTTCTACGTCAATCACCTGGGGGCCAACGCGATTGTCGGCGGCTCTCTCGCCATTGCCACCGGCGCCGGCCTCTCCAGCCAGGAGCTAGGACTCGACCGCGTGGTCGCCTGCCTCTTTGGGGACGGCGCGGCCAACAATGGCATCTTCCACGAGTCCCTCAACTTCGCCGCCATGTCCCAGCTCCCGTACGGGCTCCCCGTCATCTATCTGATCGAGAACAATCAGTACGGCATGACCGGCCAGCAGCAAGGCGAGGTCACCGGCATTGACTACCTCGCCCGCCGGGGGGCCGCCTACACCTTCGACAACATGCACGCCGAAGTCGTCAATGGCATGGACGTGCTCGCCGTCTGGGACGCGGTCTCCCGCGCGGCAGATCTCTGCCGCACCCGGCAGGGCCCCGTGCTGCTCGAGTGCCTCACCTATCGCTACCTCGGACACTCCCTCAGCGATCAGCGGGTCAAGTACCGCACCCCGGAGGAGGAGGCGAGCTGGCGCGCCCGTGATTGCGTCGAGACCTACCAGGCCCAACTCATCTCCGCCGGCCTCCTCGCCGAACCAGATGTCACCGCCCTGCGCGCCAAGGTGGACGCGCGCATCGAGGAGGCGCTGCAGTTCGCGATGGCGAGCCCAGAGCCGCTGCCTTCCACCATCTGTGAGGGCCTCTTCGCGGACAGCAGCTCCTGCGACATTTCGCCCGATCTGCGCACTCCGAAGCTGCTCAAACCCATCCGCGCCTACCGCCGCGACAGCAAGGGCCAGATCCTGTACCGCCACGCCGTGTGCGAGGCGCTCGCCGAGGAGATGGAGCGGGATCGTCGCGTCATCATCTTCGGCGAGGACGTGGCCGACTACGGCGGAGCCTTTCAAGTGACCGTCGGGCTGCTCGAGTCCTTCGGGCGCGAGCGCGTCTTCAACACCGCCATCTCCGAGGCCGCCATCGCCGGCGTCGCGGCCGGCGCCGCCATGACCGGCCTCCGCCCGGTCGCCGAGATCATGTACATAGACTTCATGCCCCTCGCCATGGATCAGGTCGCGAACCAGGCCGCCAAGACGCGCTACATGTTCGGCGGCAAGGCCTGCCTGCCCATGGTCATCCGCACCACCGTCGGTGGGGGCAAGGGCTATGCCGGCCAGCACTCCCAGAGCCTGGAGGCCATGCTTACCCAGGTGCCGGGGCTCAAAGTCGTCGCGCCCTCCACCGCCTACGATGCCAAGGGTCTGCTGAAGACCTCCATCCGCGATGACAGCCCCGTGATCTTCATCGAGCACCAGCTTCTCTATACCGAGAAGGGCGAAGTGCCCGAGGAGGAATACACGATTCCTCTGGGGCAAGCCATCGTCCGCCGCGAGGGCAAGGACCTGACCATCGTCGCCTACCTGAAGATGGCCGACGTTGCTCTCCAGGCGGCGGAGCTGCTCGCCGCGGAGGGCATTGAGGCCGAGATCGTTGACCCGCGCACCCTGATCCCGCTCGATGTGGAGACCATCGCTGGCTCGGTCCGCAAGACGGGACGGCTGATGGTGGTCTGCCAGGCACCCAAGACCGGCTGCTTCGGGGAGCACGTCGCCTATCGCGCGCAGGAGATCGCCTTCTCCCACCTCAAGGGCCCGGCCAGGATCGTGGCGGCCTACGACATCCCGCCCCCGATGGCCCAGACCCTCGAGGCCGAGAACCTCCCCAGCCCCGAGAAGGTGGCGCGGGAGGCGAAGGAGATGCTGTAAGGACGACCCAACGGGTCCGTCGGGGGAGCGCCGGAGCCTTGACGCCGGCTCGCCCGGCTGGTAATGTGTGGCTGAAAATCTGTATTTCGGCATGGGCTATGAGAACGTCAACCATCCAGCTCAGACAACGAGGCGTGCTGACCCTGCCCCGAAGGCTGCGCGAGAAGTACCGGCTGGTGGAGGGTGATCCGCTCACCGTGGTCGATCTCGAAGGGGTGCTCCTGCTGAGCCCCAAGGCGCCCCTCGTTCCCAAGCTGACGGCCGAGATCGAGCGGCTGCGTCGAGAAGTCGACGTCTCGGTGAGCGACCTTCTCGCAGGATTGTCTCGCCAGCGGAAGCCGCGGGGCGGCCGGCGTGCTGCCCGATGATCGCCTCCGAGTGTTCTTCGACGCGGACGTGCTGATCGCGGGCGCAGCCTCCGGCACGGGCGCCAGCCACCTGCTGCTGCGCCTGGCGGAACTCGGGCTGATCCGAGGACTGACTTGCACGCAGGCCGTGCGGGAGGCAGAGCGCAATCTTCGCGAGAAGCTGCCGGCGGCAGTGCCGGTGTTCCGGGCAATCCTCGCCAGCGCGGAGATAGCGGTGGTCCCCGAAGCTCGCCGGGGATCGCTGGAGCAGCTGAGAGGGCTTGCACACGAGAACGATCTGCCCATACTGGCGGCCGCCCTCGAAGGGGAAAGCGACTACCTCGCTACCTTCAACGTGCGCCACTATCGAATCGCCGGGGGGAAGATGCGCATCTCTCGGCCTGGCGATGTAGTGGCTCGGATTCGCCGGCTCCTAGCCGAGAGCTTGTGACTCAGCAGCGGGTAGGGAGGGCCGGTCCGAGATCCCGCTTGCCCTACCCGATCAGCTCGATCAACCCCTCGATGATCTCGGCCAGCTCGCTCGGCTCAAGGGTCGCGATGCGATCCGTCGGCGAGGGGTACACTGCTGCCGCCGCCTGACAGGAGCTTGCCCCGGAACTGCGAACATAATCCGCATGACCTGCGGACCATCCTATCTTGAGAAACCCTGGTATGTACTTCATCCCGCAAAGTGAAGTCGTGATACTCTCCGCCGCCCGCACGCCCATCGGCCGCTTCGACGGCATCCTCTCGGACTTCAGCGCGGTGGATCTGGGGGCGCTCGCGGTCGGCGCGGCCGTTTCCCGCGCCGGCCTCGATCCGCACGCGCTCGACACGGCCAACATGGGAATCGTCGTCTCCGCCGGCCTGGGCGTGGCGCCGGCCAAGGCCGCGGCCACGCAGGCCGGCCTCTCGCCGACGATTCACGCGCGCTCCGTCGAGACGGTCTGCGGGTCCGCGATGGACGCGATCGCGCTCGCCATCGAGTCACTCCTCGCGGGCAGCGCGCAGCTTGCAGTCGCCGGCGGTATGGAGTCACGGACCAACGCCCAGTACCTGCTGCGGCCCAAGTTCCGCCGCGACACCGAGCACTACCGCAAAGGTCTGCGCCTGCGGGTGAAGCGCGCCGGCGCCTACCGCTTCGCCTTGACCGAGAACATCGCCGAGCAGCTCGCCGGTAGCGAGATCGTTGACGCTACCAGCTATGATGGGCTCTTCTGCCCCGATGATCGGAAGTTCATGCGCCAGTACGCGCTGGAGTTCGCCGCTGCCCAGGGCTACACCGCAGAGCTGATCAACCGCCACGCCGCAGAGAGCCACCGCAAGGCCAGCGCCGCGACCCAGCAGGGCCTCTTCCGGGATGAGATCGTGCCCGCCGGCGAGGCGCGCGATGACGACCTGCTCCCGGAGGAGCGGCTCGCAGCCGAGCTGCGCGAGAACCCCGATGACATGGCCTCCCTCTACAACTCCTCTACCCCGGCCGATGGCGCCGCGGCGCTGGTGCTGACCACCGCCGAGCGCGCCCGAAAGATGGGTCTGACCGCAGTGGCGAGAGTGATCGGCTACGCCCGCGTGGACACACCGGCGTGCGATTTCCTGAGTGCGCCGGTGACGGCGGCGAATGAGCTGACGGAGGGCCTGCGGGCGGCCGGACGTCCCTCCGACTTCAGCATCATCGAGGCGAATGAGGCCTTCGGCATCCAGCTTCCGCTCTTCGAGCAGGCCTTCGCGGGCATGGCGATCAACTTGCACGGCGGGGCGATCGCGCTGGGTCACCCTCTCGGTGCGGCGGGGGCGAGGATCATGACTACTCTGCTCTACGCCATGCGGCGCTACTGCCGCCAGCGCGGCCTCGCCGCCATCTGCTACGGCGGCGGCGGCGGCTACGCGATGGCGGTGGAGGCCCTGGGCGATCACCCGTAGGCAGGAGCCCGCCTGAGGCGGGCTGCAAGCCCGCGCTACCGGAGTCTTTCGCTCTTCTCGGCGATGGCGGCGATGAGGGCGTCGTAGGACTTGGCGAAGAGGGTGACGCCATCAGTGGTGAGCTGCTCGGTGATGTCGTCGAGGCTGATGCCCAACTGGCCGAGGCGCGCGAGCTGCTCCTTGGCCTGCTTGAGGCCGACCTCGATGGTGGGCAGGGCCCGGCCGTGATCGAGGAAGGCCTCGAGCGTGGCAGGAGGCAGGGCGTTGACAGTGTTGGGCCCGATCAGCTCGTCCACATACATAGTGTCGGGGTACTTGGGGTTCTTGGTGCCGGTGCTGGCCCAGAGGGGGCGCTGGAGGCGGGTCCCCAACGCGGTCAGCCGGTCCCAGCGCTGACCCAGGAAGATCTCGCGGAAGCGGGCATAGGCCACTTTCGCGTTGGCGATCGCGATCTTGCCCTGGAGATCGGTCACGCCGCGCTCTTCCAGAGCTTTGTCCACGGCGGTGTCGACGCGGCTGACGAAGAAGGAGGCGACGGAGGCCACCTTCGAGGGGTCCTTCGCTCTCTCGACCAGCTTCTCGAGGCCGGAGAGATAGGCCTCGGCCGCGGCCTCGTACTGGGCGAGGGAGAAGATCAGGGTCACGTTCACGTTGATGCCGTGGGAGATAAGCGCTTCGATGGCAGGAAACCCCTCGGGGGTCGCGGGCACCTTGATGAAGACATTGGGTCGGCGTAGAGCGGAGAAGAAGCGCCGGGCGCTGGCGATGGTGGCCTTCGTGTCGTGGGCAAGGGCGGGGCTCACCTCGAGGCTGACGTAGCCGTCGCCAACGTGATCGTGCACAGGCCGGAGCACATCGGCCGCGCTGCCGATGTCCTGAAGCACGATGGCCTCGTAGATCTCCTCAGGGGTCTTGCCTTGCCGGGCGAGGTGGCCGATCTGCCCGTCATAGTCTCCGCCCGCGGCGACGGCTTTCTCGAGAATAGTGGGATTGGAGGTGACGCCGCGCAGGCCCTGGTAAACCAGCCTTCGGAGTTCGCCGCCGGTGATGAGAGAACGGCTGATGTAGTCGAGCCAGACGGCCTGGCCCAGGTCGGAGACATCCTGGAGTGTTGTCATTGCCTTCTCCCGGAACGGCCGCAGGTTGGAAACCTGCGCTACCCCATCTACCAGCCGGGGGGCGGGAGTCCTGCTGAGAGGGGACTTCGGCTGTACGAGGGCGGACGGAGGGGCCCGGCGAATGGCCGGCCTAAGGACGGCAATGACACCAGCACGGGGGCACAGGACCATGGAGTGGCAGGAGTGGAGCAGACGGTTGACGGAGGCGCTGGGGCTGAAGAAGGCGCCGGTCGGCATCACTTACACGGATGAGACGCCTGCAGGCGCGGGGAGCGATCGCTGCCGCGCTTGCACCGCCCTGCTCAAGGCCGCGCAGGAGGAGGTGATTGACCTGACGGCTGTGAACTCGACCTGTCCGGGCGGTTCGCAGTACCTGGGCCTGAGGCCGCAGGACCCGGCTCACGCCCGCGCGCTGCGGGAGTTCCTGACCCGCGGCGAGAAGCTGCTGTCGTGTCCGGCCGCCATTCACCGGATGACAGCGCTGACCCCGGCGAAGCCGCCCTTCGGCGCGGCCGATCACGTGGTCTTCGCGCCTCTGGGCAGGGCGGCGCTGCGACCGGATGTCACGGTGTTCGTGGTGAACGGCTGGCAGGCGGCGCGGCTGGTGAACCTGGCGGTATTCGAGACCGGGACGCCGATGGAATGTGATCCCAGCGGTTCGCTCTGCCGGGCGGTGATCACGTATCCGCTCGTAACGGGGAAGGTGAACATCAGCTTCGGCGATGTGACCGCGCGCCGGAGTGAACGGATGGCGGAGGATGAGCTGTTCGTGAGCCTGCCGTACACGCATCTGCGGTCAGTGGTGGAGAGCCTGGACAGGTGCAGCGCGGGGACGGCGAAGGCGGAGCTACCGCCGGCGATGCGGCGGGCGATGGAGGAAGCGGGAGGGCAGGCGCTGGAGATGTAGGCGGCGGGCAGGCCCTTCGACCCCACGCCGTTCAGGGCAGCTGGCCGAGCCGCCGCGGTACTCGGCCACGCGAAACCCCACCGTGGGGCCGCGGCAATACCCTCGAACAGTCATGGGCGCGGTCGACGCGCTGCCCGCCCCCGTTCACTTCAGCACAGCCACGCCGTACGGGCCGAGCTTCACTGTGTCGCCGACCTTCTCGCCGCGGACCAAGTCCCGCTTTCCCGCCGGCACGGTCACGGTCTTCGTCTGCTCGGTATGGTTCATCAGGAAGATGAGCTTGGTGCGCTCTCTCTGCCGGACCGATACCTCCACCCCCTCAGGTGGCGCCAGCACGGGACGGACCTTCGCAGTCTTCAGCACGTCGGCGATGAGCCGGTCGTAGAAGGCCGGCTCCTCGATCACCGTCCCGACGTAGTAGGCCGTGCCCTTCCGGGAGCGGTTGCGAGTGGTGGCCGCGAAGGGTTTGAGGTGCCACTGGGTGTAGCGGGCCAGGGGCTCCGCGGTCTGCGGGACGACCCAGTCCAGGTACTGGACGGCCACATACTTGCCCGGCAGGTCCTGGCCGCCGGTCACCGGATGCTGTTCCTCCGTCGTCTCGTACTCCTCGATCGTGATGCCGAGCGCGTCGCTCAGCAGGCCGGGGAGAGTCCGGTCATAGCAGAGGCCGGTCTCATCCTTGACGCCGGTGCGGTAGCCAGCCACGAGGACGCCGCCGGAGGCGACGAAGTCGTTGAGGGCCTTTGCCACTCCGTCGGGCATGACGAAGAGCTGGGGAGCGATGACGACCCGGTAGCCGGATAGGTCCTGGGTCGGCTTTGCCATGTCAACGTTCACGCCGGCGCGCAAGAGGGCCTGGTAGTAGCGGCGCATGGCCGCGCGATAGCTGTTGCCCGGGAAGCCGGGCTGGATGCGGACCGCCCAGATGCTGTCGTAGTCGTAGATGATAGCCACCTCGGGCTTGACCGTGGTGCCCTCGAGGTGGGGCGCGAGCTGGTGGCATTCCCTGGCCGTCTGCGCGGCCTCCTGGTAGCGGCGGCGCGGTTCGCCGTCGTGTCCCAGCAACCCGTGCCAGTACTGCTCCCGGCCGGCGGTGCAGGTGCGCCAGCGGAACCAGATGATGCCATCGGCCCCGTGGGCGAGCTGCTGGTAAGCGATCTTGCGGATCTCGCCCGGACGCGGATTGCGGGTGAATGTTGACCAACCTCCCGGCCCTGCGGTCTGCTCCATCACCCAGAAGTTCTTGCGCTTGAGGCCTCTCATCACGTCCGCGGCGGCGGCCGCGTCGTAGGGAATGGAGGGCTTCCCCCAGACCGGGTAGTTGTCCCAGCTCACGTGGTCGAGATCCGCGGCGAGGTCGTAGTAGTTCAGCTCGTCGAAGAGGCCCATGAAGTTGTGGGTGACGAAGTGCTTCGGGCAGAGCGCCCGGAGGATTCGGACCTGGTCCGCCTGGAAGCGAACGTTGAGGTGGGAGCAGTAGCGCTGGTAATCCAGGCAGAGGCTGGGGTTATGGGTCTGCATATCCACCGGAAGCTGGATCTCCCCCCACGCGCCATACTTGTGGCCCCAGAAGTGGGTGCCCCAGCGCCGGTTCAGCTCGTCGAGGGTCCCGTACTTGCGCCGCAGCCAGTCCTGGAAATCGGCCCGGCAGGTGCCGCAATAGCAGAAGGGGTCGCCGAACTCGTTGTCCGTTTGCCATCCGATGACATTGCGGGCGCGGGCGAAATGCTCGGCCATGGCGCGGGTGATGCGCTCGCTCAGCAGGCGATAGGCGCCGGAGGTGAAGCAGTTGTCCTTGCGCACGCCCCAGGTGATGCGCTGACCATTCGCCTGCATGGCGAGGGCCTCGGGGTACTTGCGCGCGACCCAGGCCGGCATGACCGCAGTAGGAGTGCTCAGGATCGCCGAAATGCCCTGCTTGCCCAGCACGGAGAGCGCGTCGTCGAGCCAGCCGAACTCGAAGCGCCCCTCCTCCGGCTCCATGTTGATCCACGCGAACTCGGCCATGCGCACGACGTTGAACCCGGCCTCTCGCATGAGCCGAGCATCGGTCTCCCAGCGCTCTCTGGGCCAATGCTCGGGATAGTAGTCAACCCCTACGTACATGGTCATGCCTCCTGCACGCTCCGAATACCAGACGAGGAGCGCTCTGTCCTGCTGTAGCGGGAGGACGGAAGAGCGCTTTCTTGTATGCCGGTCCGCGTCCCATCTGCGGCGAGCGCTCTGACGGAACCGTATGAAACAGCGCGGGAGGAAATGCCCCGGCCGGGAGGCAATATCGGGTGCCATATGAACGGAGTGCACGAGCAGGTGGTGGCCGCTGACCTGGGCGGCACCTGGATGAGGGCGGCGGCGGTGTCCTCTGATGGCGCGTGTGGGCCGGTTGCCCGGCGGCCGACCGTGGCGGCGCGTCCCGCGGGAGAGCTAGCCGCTGACCTGCTGGCCGTGGTGCAAGAGGCCCAGTCTCAGGCCGGGATCGAGCTGCGGGCCGTCTCGGGCCTCGCGGTCGCGATCGCCTCCGTCCTGAACCGCGATGGCCGCATCAGCTTCGCCCCCAACCTGCCCACGCTCGAGGGCGTGGACCTCGGGGGTCAGCTCGAAGAGGCGCTGGGCCTGCCGGTGACGATGGCCAACGACGCATCGTGTTTCGCGGTCGGTGAATGGTGGATGGGCGCCGGCAGAGGCAGCAGGGACCTCTGCGGGATCACCCTCGGGACCGGGATCGGCGTGGGGATCGTGATCGGTGGGCGCCTATACGAGGGCAGTCACGGCTATGCCGGCGAGATCTGGAACACGCCGATGGAGAGCACCTTCCTCGAGAACTCGGTGTGCGGAGCTGCGATCGAGCGGCACTACGAACGGCTGTCCGGCCGGGCGTCGGGTGGGTCCGAGATCGCGGGCCTGGCGGACCGAGGTGATGAGGCCGCCGTCGGCGCCTTCACCGAGTTCGGAAGGTCTCTGGGGGCCGTCGTTGCGTTCCTGGTGAACGTGCTCGACCCTGAGGTAGTGGTCTTCGGGGGAGCGATCGCCAGCTCGTTCCGCCATTTCCGGCAGCCCGTAGCAGAGACGCTCGCGGCCACCACCACCCGTGGCAGCGATACGCGGCTGGAGGTCTCGGCTCTGGGCGAGGTGGCCACGCTGCTGGGTGTGGCCAATATCTTCCGGGAGTGGCGAGGGCGCGACAGGGAGTAGCGATTCTAAGCTACTGCAGTAAGCGCCTTCCAGGTCTTGATGAAGACGTCGACGTTGCGCCAGGTGGGTTCGTCGCTGGTGCGGATGTTGTCGACGGGGGAGAGGATGAAACGGCCCGTGGCCCCCAGCACGGAGATGGCTTCTGCCACGGCCTGCCGGACCTGGTCCTCGGTTCCCTGCTCCACCGCGAGCGGGCCGCTCACCCCACCCCAGAGGCCTATCCGACCGCCGAAGGACTCGCGCACCTGAGCGAGGGTGGTCCCTTTGCCCTCTCCTGGGTCAACGCCGATGATGACATCCACTCCCGCCTCCAGGATGGGATCGGCGAGCGCCACCATCCCGCTGGTCAGGACGTAGCCGTAGCGCGCCCCGGCCTGGTGAACCAGATCCACCTCTCGGCGCAGGCCCGGAAGGATGAACTCCCGGTAGAACCGCGGGGACCAGAACTCGGTGCCCTCGTACCAGGCGCGGCGGATCACGAGGTCGGCGCCGGTCTCGAGGTGCACCTCGAGCCGCCTGCGGTTCCAGTCGGCGAGGAGGGAGATCAGCTCGCCGAGGAAGGCGGGCTCATCGTAGGCCCAGAGCAGCGGCTGGGTTGCCCCGCAGAGCCACATGAGAGCATCTATCACGGTGCTGGTCGAGAAGTCATCCCCGATCAGGCCTTTGTCTTCGTCCGGCAGGTCGCGCCCCGACCGCCACCCAGCGGTGAGCAAGAAGCCGCGTTCGCGGGCGAACTGGCTGCGCTGCACCGCGTCGCGCCGGAAAGCCTCAATGTCGGCGGCCGATGACGGCACGAAGAGATAGCGCAGCGGCTCCAGGTCCTCAGGCCTGGTTACGAGGCACTTGGCGGCCCGGGGTGTAATGTAGTCGCCGAAGAGGGGAAGCCGGGCGCCGTAGGGCCAGTCTGAGGTCAGCTTGACGCTGGCGGTGAGCGCGCCCGCAGGCGTCTGGTAGGTGCGATGCAGACGCGGCTCCTGACCCTCCACGGCCGGTTCCACCCAGTCGCGCACTTCCACCTCGGGGGCGAAACGGATCGGCAGATCGTGGAGCCTGACCACCGCGTCCAGTCCCATCCCATCTTGCCGCGCGGCGAACTCGTACTCGTCGCGGCACTGCTCGGAGAGGGCGCGAAAGATCATGAACGAGCAGGGAACAGGCGCTCCCTCGGCCCCGTCAATGGCGGCCAAGAGCCGCTCGCGCGCAGAAGCCCGTGGCCGGCTCATCTGCCGGCGGCCCGCTTGAGCCAGGGCTCTATCGGCGTCCTGGCTGTGGTGCGGAGAGGCAAGTCCACTCGCCGCCCGGTGGCGGCCGACTGGTAGGCGGCCATGATGATCTCGAGTACGGCGCGGCCGTCATCGCCGGTCTCCAGGGGCTGCGCGCCGTCCTTCACGCATCCGACGAAATGGGCCAGCTCCTGGGGAAAGCCGTAGTTCCAGGCCTCCTCATAGACGGTGAAGGTCCATCCTTTGGTGTCCGGGGCCTTCTCCACCGCATAGCCGTAGCCGGCGTGGCTGAAGGTCTCCAGGGCATTGCCGTGGAGTAGATCGGCATAGGTGACGCCGTCGGAGCCATAGATCTCGGCGCGATCGTCCATGCCGCCCCGCTTGGCCCAGCTTTCCTCGGCCATCCCGACCGCGCCGCCCTCGAACTCGACGATGGCGATGGAGTTGTCGTCACCCCTAGTCTTTTCGGCGTGCACGTAGGTGCCCATCTGGGCGTAGACCGAGACCGCCTTCGGCTTGCCCAACACCCAGCGGAAGAACTCGAAGGCGTGGCAGCCCATGTCGAGCATCACGCCGCCGCCGGAGTGGGAGACGTCCCAGAACCAGTCGGCGTGCGGCCCGAAGTGTTTCTCCGATTGCTTGACCAGGTAGACCTTGCCCAGCGCGCCCTCGTCCACCAACTGCTTGGCGCGAACGTACTTGGGGGTGAAGCACAGTTCCTCCGCATACATCAGATGCACCTTCGCCTGCCTGCAAGCCGCGATCATATGGTCGGCCTCCAGCAGGTTCATGCAGAGCGGCTTCTCGCAGATCACATGCTTGCCCGCGGCCGCGGCGTTGGCGGTCGCCTCGGCGTGCAGGTAGTTCGGGATGCAGATGTCCGCGATTTGCACCTCGTCCAGGGTCAGCGCCTTCCGGTAGTCGGTGAACCAGCGGGGAATCCCGAAGCGCTCGGCAAAGGCCTTCACCTTGGCCTCGTCGCGGCCGACCACGGCCTCGACCCTCGCGTCCGGGACGAACCGCTGGTAGCAGTCCGCATGAATCTCGGCGATGAAGCCACACCCGAGCAGAGCGACCCCGACCTTCCCCATCTCGGCACCTCCTCAACGCCCTTCCTGCGGCGGAAGACGTTGGGCGGGAGCGTCCTCCCGCCCCCGGCGTCCGTCGGCCTGTGGTTCTGTGGGGCAGGAGCTTGCTCCTGCCCGCAGGGAGTGTGACGTAACAGGGAGGACGGGGGGCAAACGCAGTGGTCGCCCGCCGACTGCCGGGCGAACCAGCTTCGGTTCGCCCGTGCGGGCTTCCGGGGCAGGAGGGCGCGCGGCCCTGCCGAATCGGTTCGTCGGAGGCCTTCATGCCGGAGTTGCCGGAAGCGGAGACGATCCGCTGTCAGCTCGAGCGGGAGATCGTCGGTTCCACCGTGCGCCGGATCGAGGTGCACATCCCGCGCGCGGCCCGCGAGCAGGGGTCGCTGAAGGAACTGGCCCGGCTGGTCGAGGGTCGGAGGGTCCAGGAGGTGGGCCGCCGGGGGAAGGCCGTTCTCATCTACCTGAACAGCAAGCGGCCTTCCACCGTCATCATCCGGCTGGGCATGACAGGTCAGATTCGCGTCGTTCCGGCCGCCGAGCCGATCGCCAAGCACACCTCGGCCACGCTCGCACTGTCCGGACGGCTCCACGTGCGTTTCATTGACCAGCGCCAGTTCGGCTCGATCACGGCGAGGCCGGGCCACAGGATCGAGGAGATGCCCGAGTTCCAGGACTACGGCCCGGAGCCGTTCTCGGACGAGTTCACGCCCGCGTACCTCAAGCAGGCCTTCGCCCGGAGAAGCGCTGATCTGGAATCGGTGCTGATGAACCAGAAGGTGGTGGCCGGCATCGGCAAGATCTACGCGGACGAGATCTGCTTTCGCGCCGGGCTCAGGCCCAAGCGGGTCGCCAACAGGCTTACCGGCCCCATGCGCCTCCGGCTCTGGCAGGCCGCCCGCGAGGTGCTCGCCGAGGCCATCTCCTGCCGCGGCTCGTCAGCGAGAGATGAGACCTACACCGACCTCTATGGGCTGCCGGGCCGCTTCCAGGACCGTCTTCAGGTCTACCAGCGAACCGGCGAGCCCTGCCGGGCCTGCGGCACGCCGATCCGCCGGGCGAAGATGGCCGGCGGCCGGGGGATGCATTGGTGCCCCAAGTGCCAGCTGTAGGGCGGGGATGTCTCAGCATCCCCGCCGCCCTACTCACGAGGTCCAATCCATGATCTACGTCGGCACCTCCGGGTTCAAGTTCGACGACTGGAAGGGGCGGTTCTACCCTGACGAGGTGAAGGAGAAGGACTGGCTCCACTACTACGGCGAGCGGTTCAACTGCCTGGAGGTCAATGCCAGCTACTATCGGCTCATGCACCCCGCCACCTTCTTCCACATGGCGAACAAGGTGCCGGAGGAGTTCGAGTTCACGGTCAAGGCCTACCGCACGCTCACTCACGAGATCGGCTCGGACAACGAGGCCGACTTCGCCGCCTTCCTGGAATCCATCGGGCCCCTGGTCGAGGCGAACAAGTTCGGCTGCCTCCTGGCGCAGTTCCCGAACTCATTTCACAACACGCCGGGCGGCCGGGACTACCTCGCCCGGCTCTGCGACCGCTTCTCCGGGCAGCCGCTCGTGGTGGAGTTCCGCAATCGAGAATGGGCGAAAGACGAGGTGTTCGACTTCCTGCGCCAGCGCCGGGTGGGCTGGTGCGCGGTGGACGAGCCCCAGTTCCGCAGCCTG
>Ga0315280_10000804_pt1 | contig 56807 bp, 56 predicted proteins | sample YL17G06_40_MG_FD_203697 | JGI IMG/M metagenome (GOLD analysis project Ga0315280, IMG submission 203697) | Sediment microbial communities from Yellowstone Lake, YNP, Wyoming, USA - YL17G06_40 | ecosystem: Environmental > Aquatic > Freshwater > Lake > Sediment | place: USA: Wyoming | collected... | reverse complement strand
TAGCTAAAGGCAAGGTATTGGTTAGTGTCGCTGCTATAATTGAGGGGATAGAGCATGAAATCCTTCTGATATGGGAAGGCGATATGCCCTATCATAAGTGGTGGGTTATTCCTGGAGGGTACGTGAAACCGGAGGAAACCGTGGAGCAAGCCGTCATACGAGAGGTTAGAGAAGAGACAGGATTAGAAATTCGCCCTATCAAGTTGATTGGAGTCTATGATGACGTCATCTCGACGAAGGATGAACCGATACATCATATTATTCTCGCATACAGGGCAGACGTAGTAAGTGGCAGAATAACCTTTTCTAAGGAGGCCACAGCATATAAGTGGTTGAGTGTAGAAGAAGCTCTCAACACACCCGAACTTCCTGGTGTGTTTAAGAGAATCCTTGACGATTTCAGGAAGCAAAAATCGGTTGGACTCATCTCACGATTAAGGAAACTTTTTGAAAGTTATTTTGACATAGGCGAGGCAACACGTGCTTGTCAAATCTAACAGAATCCCTGAACTGCACTTCCCTGAAGAACAAAATTAATGGTTATTTGGCATCATAAACAAACCGATGTCGTCATCAAAGGGTCTACCTCCTGCGATGAAAAATTAGACTCTTCTGAGGCCAGCGCGCGGCCTTGTCCCTTTATTCAGCGGCTTAACACGGCCATGTATAGACTGGTGTATTAGAAGTAGGATTAGAGATACTCTATTTCAGCTCCCCTGCATTGAATAAGCTCAAAAATGAGCTTATTGGTCAAGAAATACTCATACATCCTCTACGGCCAATGCACAAGAAAACAACACAAGAATGCTAATATCGGGACAACCCCGCGCGCGAGGCTCTGCTCTAGGCTATTTCCCCATTTTCTCGATAACTAGGGTCTCGCCGACGATTCTTACCTTAACATCTCCTTTCTTTTCTCTGAGAGGAAATGTCGAGTCGACTACAACCTCGAATGGAAGGTAAAGATACACCTTCTTATCTATTCTCCAGTATCTGCCTTTTCCTTCAAGCATGGTCTTTCCCAGATTCTTTTTGCTAGCCTTATATATGGGTTTTATCTAAGAAATAAGTAGAGAAAGACTGAGAGAAATAAACATGAAGTGTTTGAAAAGACTTGACTTGAACTGGCGGCAGCACCGAAGAGCCAAGACATTTGAGTGCTTCTCTAGGAAGGACTGCAAGTTCAGCGGTTTGATGTTCGACCTATTCGCTGTATGTCGCTGGGGTAACGGCCAGGTCTGGGTTATCTGCACCCTATGCTCCCAGAACCTACTCGCAGGCCACAACGCCAGGTACGATAGATGTTTCTCGATCGCTTATCGTCACTTGCAGGAACACCACACAGGCCTGACTCGAGAGCTGGAAACACTGGACAAATGAGTCGAGGAAGGGGCAAACATGGAAGCAACCACAAACGGACAGTACAGATTCGACATAGCGCCATCGCTCCTGTCAAAGAAGATCCTGTGCCCAGCCTACACGCCTGCTCCGTTCAACGGTGAAGACAGACTCCTATACCTTGGGCTACATGCAATTGCTGCCTTGAAGGTTATAGCACGCAAAGTTAGACTTCGCCACTGGTTAAGGTCGGTTGAGAGGCGTGGAAACGGATTCAGAATCGACCTGGAACTCGAGATCCCCAGCGGCAAGAACCAGCTCTATGAAGTGAAATCCGCCAAGAATCTGAAAGAAGTCCACAAGATCCAGGCTGCGCTCTACTGGACCCAAGAGTATGATGAGGTCGTCCTCTCCAACGGCGAGGAAGAGATCCCCCTCACAACAGAGTACATCCAGTCGGTTCAACGCAGAGCCGAGGAAACCTGCAAGTTATTGAGAGACAATCCAGAACTTGCGGCAGCTACATTCAATCCGAACAGCGAAATCTGCTACATCTGCTCGAATCCCAGGTGTCCATCCTTACAGAAGAAAGGGAGCTAGTTCATGGCAGGTACAAGACGACGGCGAATCAAAGCCAAACCGAACCAAGCTCCCTCAATCACTAGACTGAGAGGGTTCGAGATAGCAAGCAGACCAAGACAGATCAGACGCCTCGACCCTTGGAGATACCAGGTGAAATCCCAGTCCCGAGAGACCTGGTATGATGTCACATGGAACAAACGATTCTGGATATGCAGTTGCCCGTTTAATGCCAAAACGCACTCTGCATGTAAGCACATCTACGCGGTCTTGGAGCGAATCACAAATTGCCTGCAGGAATCCGAGGTGCTATGTCCAAGCTGCGGAAGATCCCATGTGATCGTCAGGCGCGGATACTACAAATCTAGGTCGGGAATAGTGCAACGTTACCAATGCAAGCGATGCGGCGCAAAATTTGGTGCTCGAACAGGATTTAACGGCATAAAATACACCGCAACCATAGTTACCACAGCCCTTGACCTTTACTTCAAGGGCCTAAGCCTGCGATCAATTGCTGACCATATCAACCAGATTCACGGCTACCATCTATCGCACCTTACGATCTATCGCTGGACGAGAAAGTACGTCAAGCTGATCGTTCAATATACAAACCGACTTCAACCCAAAGTCTCCCAAAAGTGGCACGTAGATGAGATGAGGGTCAACGTAAATGGTGGGCTTCGCAACCTTTGGAACCTAATGGACGGCAAGACCAGATACCTAATAGCCACTCAAATCACCCGGACAAAGGGAACGCAGGAAGCGCGCGCCTATCCGATAATTGAAGGGCGTAACAGTCTTTACTGGTTAAGGGGTTATGCAGACGGACAGCCCAGTGGCACCGTGGCAATTCCGAAATCGGATAGGTGGCTTCATCTTTACTTGCGCTTGGGCTGGGAATATCATGATCAAACACAGGAGCACTATGTTCTACGTCAAGGTCGGGCTTCATCTGAGCCCGATGAAGATGTTATTCCTGCCGACTTTAGAATATTTCGCGATTATACATTAATAGCTGCGTGTGATATGCGAGAAAGTGACGAAGGATATTGCTCGAATTTTTTCCGCATAGTTTGCAGTAGATGCAAACACCAGCCATACCAAGCTCCAATGCTGCGAGAGTTCTGTCCGCAATGTACCAAGAGGGGTTCATATGAACTTGCCAAACATAGACTTCAGAATTTAGGTATCCATGCGATACAATCCTACGTCCTCACCTACGTATCTTACGAGTATAGAAAAGAGTGTATGCTCCTAATGGAAAAATCACTGCGTGAGCCATACGAAAAAGACAATCTGGCAGGCTTATACCGTCTTCTAGCCGCTTTCAATAGCCAGTATGACAAGTTGAAAAGAAAACTCCACGATTGTGGTAGTTATGATGCATCCCTAGAAGAACACCTTCTTCGATATTTCCCCCACCTTGTTACAGTGTCTCAGAAGGATGCTCACAAAGCTATCAGCGTTACATTGAATTGCGCCCGTTGGCACCAGATGGACATATCTAGCCCAGATGCGTTGGTAGCCATTCAATTTGATGTGGCCGCAAGAGAATATGAAGAAACTGCAAGACCTATAATTGATGAAGCTCTCCGAAAGAAACTCAGGTGACTATATGCTCGCTTCAGCGATGGTCATAGTAGCCTGGTATTCGTGAACAAATCTTCTAGGAATTAGAATAAACCGTAGTGAAACTTCACTAAGCCCGATTCCAAACGTCGGCATCGTTTATGACAAAAGGTCAACATGTTTCATAAGAATGGGTGGTGACTGACATTTTATTGGGGGGTCAAGTTCTCAAATACATTATCAGGTCTCTCAGCAGGTTGATGAATACCCCATCATTTTCCACCTTCTCGAAGTCTCCTCCGTGCTTATCCTCTCTGGCCAGTGGAACGGAGAACCTATTCCTCTCCTGAAAACCGGCCTCAAGAAAGTATTGATGGGCGATCAATGGTAGGTCTATGATCTTGTCTCCTTCCTGTGGTTCAGGCAGGTAGGGCTGCATCAGAAAGGCTATATGTCCACCGACTCTCACGGTTTCGTAGCAGTCTCGGACGAGTTTCTTGAGGAAATACAGGTAATCTTCCAGACTCAGGCTGGAGACATCTCTTGGGTCATGTTTGTAGGCTGATGCCCTGATCTTCCAGTAGGGCGGATCAAGAAAGATGAGGTCGCAACCTTCAGCCTCCTGTGGGAAGCCCTCTCGGATATCATGTTCCTTGATGAATTCTCGGCTTGGCCGTATATCAAAGCTTAAGCATCTTCGCTTCATGTATCTGCATGCGTCTGCGGTTGCTCCTCCACCTGCCATCGGATCGACCACGAGATCATTCTCTTTGGTGTAGCGGTAGAGAATGTTGAGAACGATCCCGCCTGGAATCGCCCCTGGATAACCGTCTATTCCAAAGAGTTTAGACTCCTTCTCAAAGGTCCATATGTTATGGATCTTCGGCACAAAGGGAAAGAGCCCAACCCGCATGAACTCCTCCTTCTTCCTTATTTGTCGGACGATCTGCAGGGCCTTCCTTCGCTTAGGCGCATTCTTGACTTCGGTATGCTTCTTGGCGTAGTCGACCAGCTCCTTATCACGTGTGATCGTTGTTCTCGAGACGCCTAAGATCTCTGCTGTTTTTGCCTCTGACCAGGATCCTGAATAACTGGTGAACCGTGCACCAGTTTTTCCACTCTCATTTTGCTGTTTTGAAGGTCTTCCTCCTTTAGGGTTCTCGCCGAATCTTTGGCGCATATGCTTGTCGAGTCTGGTCCGGAAGGATGCTTCCTCAAGACAACTAAGATGCTTGCGCTCAATATTCTCTAATCCCTCGATTATCCAGGCAAGCTCGTTTGGAACAACTTGAGCCTTGACATGATCTGCTCCGGCTTTCTTTAGAGCCTCCAGGCGGCGGAGCCCAGCCACCAACCTCATATCCTCAGTCACCACGATTGGACTGATCCAGCCGAAGGTTTTGATGAGTGTACTCAGGTGGTCCGTATCACCAATATCGTGTCTTAGCCTTTCATTTGGAACCTTTATCTCAGATATCTTGACCTTGAGGATTCTTGAGTTCAGAATTCGATTGACCTTATTGTCTTCTCCTGCCAAACCACATCAAAGAATCTGTCAAGAGTCCTTTTAAAGCAGACGAGAACCAAAAAACTATGCACAAAAACTGTAATGAAGATTTGGCAGAAGAATTTCTTGGTGTCGGGTCGCCAGTCAATGGTTCAAATCTGGGCGCTCTCACCAAGGGATCCACACACAATGTTCCTCTAGTATCCCTCCAAACCCAAACAATAATTACCACTACTCGCTACGACCACGAAGCTAAGGATGCAACCACTCGAAGAAGATGCATACCGTAAAGAGGTAGACCAAAGAAACACGACTTTTCATAGGTGTCCCATTAGCTGGTGAGCACACAAACGATAGTACTGTGTTAGTCAGGAAGAAGCAGGCTGGTTGACTACCCAGTTGAGGGCTACAGAATAACACTAATCGAAGACGTAGCCGAAAGACTCGAAACAAAGAAAGGAGAAAGCCGTTTCTACGGCGGATGATCGAACCGGAAACATGTACATAAGGAAAGCCTGAAGTTCAGACCGCGGATTCTTCTTATCTGCTATCTCATCGATTTTATTCAGCAGAGAAGACCTTGTGTCTCAGCTTCTGTCGCTTAAGCTCAGCCAACTGGTTACGGTAGTAGCGATTTGGCTCTGTGGATAGTTTGTTATGTTGTATTAGCCAGATGGTCTCGATGAGTATCCGTCCAATAGCATGGCGGGCCTCATGAGGGTCAAGCCCATCATCTATCAGCTTCTGGTAAGCATCCCTTACTTCTGGAGGATCAGCCTTCGCCAGCTGCTTCTGAATAATTGCCTCAACAACTATGTGTAATCGAGGATTCACCTTTATACCGTCTTCTGTCTCTATCTCCTCCTCATGCAAGACACCTGCATACTCAGGGTGTTCATACATGATGTCTTTGAGCATCTCCCCATCCTCTGAGACAGCTTCACCTAGAGTCTCCGACACCTCCAGAAGACGGATATACTCATCCAGAAGCCCCCGCAACCTTCTCTCCTTCATCACTCATTCTCCTTCTCTCTGATTTGCATGCTTGACGGACATTTAGTCTGCGAGCCTCTTGGGCGTTTCTATTCTTCAATATGAAACATGGGACGCTGTTGGTCTGGACCCCTCTACAGTGAGAACGCTTGAAAACAGATACCTGCTAAGAGGGGTAAGCTATGACACATAGACTCTGGACCCCTGAGGAGAAGATCCGGATAGTTCTGGAATAATTGAATACCCGCATAGGTGTAGCTGAACTATGCAGGAAATACGCTGTGAACCCAGCCGTATTCTACATGTGGAAAGAGAAGTTCATCCAAGGAGGAAAGCAGGCTCTCACACGATCCAGAAGAAACAGTGGGGGGGGGAGAGCTCCAAGCAGAGAATGAACGCCTAAAGCAACTGATCGGTGAACTCACCATAGCGAATGATGCATTCAAAAAAATTCTGCAGGGAGAGAGAAGAAGATGATAGCAGACATAACTCGCAGTCAAGGATTAAGCCTCAGGAAGGCACTACGCCTATCCGGATGTTCAAGGAGAGCGTACTACCACCAGGCCAAGAGGCGCAGCATCCCGCCGGATCCATACATCCTTGAGAAAGTCAGAGAGGAGGCTTTGAAGAGACCGCTCTACGGCACCAGACGTATGGCGGTCACCCTAGCAAGAAGCCTAAGCAGACCCATCAACCGCAAACGCATCCAGCGGATCTACCGTCAACTAGGCTGGATTGAGCCGCAGAAGACGAAGAAGCAGCTTCTCAGAGCAGCCTATGATAAAAGACCCAAACCTACAAAGCCAAACGAGCTGTGGGAGACAGATCTCACCTACATATTCTGCGGCATAGACGGATGGGCCTTTCTCTTCAACGTGATCGACGTTGTCTCAAGAGAATGGCTCTCCTACGTCTTCGATACTTCAGCCACGAAGGAGAACGCAATTCTAAGCGTCCAGAAAGCCCTCATCAAACATCCAGAAGTCACAGATGTAAGGTTAAGAACTGACCGCGGCCCACAATACGAGAGCGAAGCCTTCAAGGAGAGCATGAAGATCCTGCGTGTCAGGCAGGAATTCATAGCTGTCAACACGCCTGAACAGAACGGCCACATGGAATCCTTCCATAAGACGTTGAAACGCGAATACATCTGGACAAGAGACTTCCAGAACTTCCAAGAAGCAGCTGAAGCCATCCAGGAAGCCTACATAGACTACAACCAACACAGAATACACTCCGCCCTAAAATACATGACCCCCTACGAATACCTAGAGAAGCTGAAGGTGATCCAGATTGCGTGAGAAAACCATAAGTTCAAAACCCAAAAAAACGTTCTCCAATACAGGGGTCCAGTCCGCATGTGAGGGGCGAGGACCAAGAGAACTATCTCAAAAAAAAAGAATTGGACTGAATATTAGGGCCTTCACAGTTCTTGTCTGACCCTCCATCAACGCTTCCCCTGCTTAAATACTGTCCCCAACAGACTTCTCATGAGCACTGTAGACATTAGCAGGTTGAAGGGGTTTGCTCTGCAGCTTCCACCAGACCATCCGCTACAGAAAGTGCTGCTTGTAGAGAAGGATAAACTAACGGTTGACGAGTTTCTCGGCAGGATTGACCTGTGGCTGAGGCTCTCCGCCATTAACGTCTGACCCTTTGACTATTGCCTTGCCGTTTGGAAGCTGCGAGATGTACTCCCAACCGGACTCGATATACTTCTCCACCTCGTCCAGTGGAACGACTTTCTGTCTGAGAGCTCTTGAGCCGTTGCCGTTATTGTTCTCTTTTAGGAGTCTCTTCTTAATCCTGTCACGGATGTCGTCGTCACTCAGCTTCTCCAATTCAACCTCAGCCACTTCATCTTCACTGTAACCTGCAACAATAAGCAGCTGCCGCCTGAACTCTAGCTTCGCATCCTCCATTCCGCTCGGAGCCTCTGTCTGCAGATAAACCTGAGATCTCCTGTATGCTGCCCTCATATCTTCCAGCAAGGGTGGAGGTAACCTGTACTTGTTGGTGGTGTACCTGTGCTCAATGTCGCCTTTATGTCCCATCCAGAATATACGGTAGTCTCTCAACATTAGACCTTTAGATTCAGCGAGTAGAAGCTGCGTGTCAAAGTAACACCGTAAGACGTAAGGCCTCCATTCGTAGCCTGCAGCTCTGATCCCGTCCCTGATCTTGTCGCCGATGTTCGTGGTTCGAATGAACTGTTTCTTTCCAAATCTTGCTTTAACTGCTGCCGAGTCGGGAGTCAACGCTTCACCGTGCTGCATCCGGTACTCCCAGTACTCCTTCAGGTATCGGCATCCCTCCTCACAGAGGAATGTCAGGTATTGGTGTCCTGCCTTGCTCAAACCTTTTCTGACACGAACCAAGGCGGGGATTGTCTTGAACTCAACCTTCTTGTTCTCATTATCAACCTCAACCTCTAGGAAATCTCCTGTCCTCAATCCATCAGTCCCCCAGTAGTTTCCGATTGCCTGTGGTCTCATGCCTGTGAAGGCTATCAGTCCAGCCGCTGCTCTGGCATCAAGCCAGCATGCTCTGAAGACTCTTGAGAGCTGCTCGCATGTCGGTGACTGCTCATTGGTGAGTGTGGGGGTATCGTCAGCACCATTAATTTTGATGTAGCCCGGTATCTTGACACTGTTGTGGCGGAGCCAGGACCTGACAGACTTGACAGCACTCTCAATGTAACCGCCGGTGTATCCCTGCTCCTCCATACATGAAATGACATCCATCAGGAGGTGGGCAGCATCCTGCTCACTCAATCCTGCAAGATCACGAACCGACATATTGCGAGTGTTGCAGAAGGAGCCGAGCCTCCGCAGATAGACATCAGCAGTTATCCTGGAGCCCCGAGCTAAGTTCTGGTACCAGCGCTTAACCTCAGGATCCTCAAGCAGATGGAGATGCTTTGCCCTTGACATGCAATATCTGTCAGGATGCCTTTTAAAGTGCTCAGGCCTCTTTTTTGTTTCCAACAAAAAATCTTGGGGATTTGAACCCGGATCGTGGTGGACCGGGCGGGATTTGAACCCGCGACCTTCCGGTTTTTCTGAGTGACATGCGAACCGGACGTTCTTTGGCCGTCAGGCGTATACCAAGCTGAACTACCGGCCCAAGCCATTCACAGGACTCTCGATGCAACTGTCTTCTGAAGCCAACGCTATCGTAAGAGAGCAACTCACAGCCAATATTAAGATAGCTGTAGAGAGCCGATTTCAAGAGCTATGAGCGGAGGCGTATATGAAGAACCATACCGATACAATGGAATCCTGATCGAGCACTAAGTCACTACGTCCTTTGATCTGACGAATTGAACCTGCTTCTTCACCATGATACTAAGTGCATCTGATAGATGGCTTGGTGGGGAGTCGATGGCCTTTGTGAGGTCTACGGGCACGACTATATCAAAGCCCAAGTCCCTTCCGTCCTTGGCTGAGTAATAGACGCAGTAGTCTAAGGCGAGTCCACAGAGAAAGACCCGCTTCTTCCCCAATGTCTTGAGATAGCCAGAGAGGCCGGTATACGTTTTCTTATCATTTTCAATGAATGTTGAATAACTGTCCACTGTCGGACGGCATCCCTTTCTAATAATGGCGTCAGCAAGCTTTGTCTCGATATCGGGATGAAAATCTGCTCCAGGGGACCCCTGAACGCAGTGGTCGGGCCAGAGGACCGGCCCTATCCCCTCGGACTCGTAAGAGTCATAGGGTTTCATGTTATGGCTGCTGGCAAATGAGAGGTGGCCTGGAGGATGCCAGTCCTGCGTCATAACGACAACGCCACCCCCACGATGGAATCTTTCAGCCAGACCGTTAATAGGGGCAATTATTTTGTCGCCGTCCTCGACTCCGAGGGCACCATACGGCATGAAATCGTTCTGTATGTCGACGATGATGAGTGCATCCGTTTCCTCTACCTTGATATCCGAGGCGAGTCTCAGTTCCTCAAGTTTCATTAGGGGAATCACTTGTCCGTTTTGTCTGGGTTATCTATCGTAATTATATGAATATTAAAGCCATCTTCTAAAACAGGCTAAGATCCCTTAGTCGGCTTGAGTTGATTACACCTCTGAAGACATGAACCTCTTGCTTGATAATTACAGATGAGCCTTCAGAATCGAGGCGAAATGCTTGACGTCGAAATTATAGATCAGTTCGAATAGAAGGATTACCAATGGTTTTTCAATATCAACCAACAATACATAGCCTCGTCCGTTGTTGATGCGGCATGGCCAAGCCATATGTAATTCTGGGCGGCTTATTGAGCGTGGACGGTAAGACTGCCCCAGCCAACAGGAAGGGCAGACTCCTCATACCGTTTATGGGGGAGCCTCTGCTCAAGAGACTCCATCAGCTTCGATCTGAGGTTGACGCTGTCTTGGTTGGTGTTGGTACAGTCTTTGAGGACAATCCGAGGCTCACGGTAAGAGCTGTTCAGGGAAGAAACCCGGTGAGAATAGTTCTTGACAGTGGGGCCACCACACCTCTGGAGTCAGAGATACTCAACATCAAGGATGCTCCTACCATTGTGGTGGTCTGCGAAACAGCGCCAAAGGAAAGGAGGGAGAGACTGGCTGAGAGAGGCGTCGAGATAATGAGTTGCGGCTGTGACAGACAGGTTGATCTCAGAGAGTTGCTTGATAGACTGCACAGTAGAGGTATCAGGAAATTGCTTGTTGAGGGCGGTTCAGAAGTTAGGTGGAGCTTCATAAAGGAGCGATTGGTCGATGAACTCTTCGTGTGGATTACACCGTCTGTCTGGGGTGGACGGAATGCGCCCACACTGGTGGGAGGAGAGGGCTACCTCGAATCTGAGCATGCTCTCAAACTTCACCTCAAGAATTACGAGGTTGTGGATGGCACAGTTATTCTGGAGTATCAGGTTTCTAGAGGCTGAGACCCACCGGTTGAGTACGTCTTCAATCAGGCTTGTATCTACGCAAAAGCCCTGCGAGCCTTCCGGGGTTACCAAGGCTGCATCTTACGAGCTCCTCAACCTTGTCCAAGGCGGTTCCTTCATCGATAGCGTTTGAAGCGAGTTCACACCCTTCCCTTAATGATTTGGCCTCATCTACCAAGTACAAGATTGCTGCTGAATTGATGACGATCAGGTCCCTTCGACTGCTTCGGTCCTTTCCAGAAAGAACCTCTAAGGCGACCTTTGCGTTCTCCAGATGGGTCTCTCTGGCAGCTATTTCATTTCTGTCTCCTCTCTTGACACCTAGGTCTTCATAGTTGACCTCGTAGGTCTCGACCTTGCCGTTGGGGAAGAGTTCGGAGACCACGGTTTTTCCGAGGTTTGAGAACTCATCTATCCGGATACTCTCATCGTCACCGTAACCTAGGGGGACCAGCGCCCTCTCATATCCAGTTCTTGAGAAGACTTCGGCCACAAGCTGAGTCTGTGGTGAAGAGAGTCCTCTAACCTGGCGTCTGGTTGAGAAGGGATTCAGGGATGTGGCTATCATCAGTCTTAGGGAACCCATCATTGGAAAGAAGACCGGCGCAACTACGCTATTCCTCAACTCGACCAAGGGATCCATCCAGGGGTAGGTCATGGCGGAGGCCCAGACCGCTGTCCCAATCTTCTCCACACACTTCTTCACAACCTGAGGTTTGGAGTAGACGTTTATCCCCATTGTCAGGGCTAGGTCTGTCGCTCCTGTCTTCGAGCTGAAGGCCTTTGCTCCGCTCTTGACAGCCACAGCCCCAGCCGAGGCCGCAAGTATGACAGAAGGAGTAGTAACGTTGATAGTCTTGAGGGTGTCCCCCCCAGTTCCACCAGCCGTCACTGTAGGCTTGGAGACTGAGAAGTTGAATCTTACACGTTTCGTTCTCTCCATTGCTGAACTCATAGCTGCAAGTTCTTCAATGGTCGGCCCCTTTGAAGTCAAGCTTCCGAAGAAGCCGGTCATTACAACCGGTGCCTCTGGATCCCTCTTCTCGATCAGCTTCAGAAGTCTGAATGTAGCTTCTTCAACCTCTTCAAAGGTCAGGTTTTCTCTTCGAACCAGCTTTGCTAGGATGGGAGACCACCAGGAGAACTTGGTTGGGTAACGTGGTCTCTCTGACGCAATAGCTGCACCTCTGGAGAGGCTCACAATACGCCACCTGCTATCTCTTACTCGGGATGTCTTAGTGGAGACTATTATTATTTACTCGTACCCGCGTCTTTACCAAAAGGTGAGTAGATATCACGTGGCTTCCCGAAGACCATTGCAGGCAAGCGACAATTAAAACTGCGACCTAGCGAGCACGTCTGACTCCTAAGCTTCATGACACTCCTTAAGTGACTTGAACGTCCAGCACCATTTAAGAATGAAACTCCACAATTAGGCCTAGAAGGAAACTTCGAGTGTGTCTCCAATGAACTTACTTATGGAGGAGATGACCTGGAAAGAACTTGAGGCGAAGCTGAAGGAGACTAAGACCGTCATAATTCCTTTCGGTTCGACTGAGGAGCATGGATACCACCTTCCCTTATCTACAGACTGCCATATTGCCCATGAACTGGCAAAACGTGTGGGGACGAGGACTTCAGCTCTGGTTGCGCCGCCGCTATGTTACGGGGTCTGTAGACGAAGCGAACCATTTCCTGGGACAATTACAGTCGGCCTCGACACCTTAAGGTCTCTAGCAGTCGAGGTTGCCGAGAGCCTATATTCCCAGGGCCTCAAGAACATGGTCTTTCTACCGGGTCACCTCGGGTCAGCACAACTTGTGAGCCTCGAACTCTCAGCCAGAGAACTGTTAAGAAGACACAGTGACCTGAAGCTGGCGATCATTAGGCTCACAGAGATTCTGAAGGAGTTGCCCGCCGGATTGATCGATGAACCATTCGGCCACGGCGGCGAGGTTGAGACGTCAATAATGCTAGCTCTAGCGCCCCAGTATGTGAGGATGGAGGAGGCCACAGCAGAGACACCGTCATTCCCTCCACACCTTTTTGGAAGAGACTCGAGAAGATTCATGAAGTCGGGAATCATCGGTGACGCGACAAAAGCCACACACGAGAAAGGTGAAGTCATCCTTGAGCTGTTCGTCAAGGAGATCTCTAAAGTGGTTTGGCAACTCGAACAAGGCGACTCAGAATAGCGGCAGAAATTGCGGATTGAAAGGTGAGATGGATGAAGACTATTGATGAGACTTTGAGGTACGCCGTAGTCAAAAAGATACTTGATGGCGATTTAGATTCCGCATTGAGATTGCTGAGCGACCAATACGGTGTCTCCACACCAAGTTTTCGGGTTGGAACTGTCAAAGGTCACCGGCGCTGCTTAGCCTGTTACATGGAGAAGCATAAGGCGATAGTCTTTGCGAACAGCGAGGCCTTACGTAGCCCCCGAGTTGTCCTTCACGAGTTCTATCATCACCTCATCGCCTCAACAACCCTCAAAGGTGGAGGGACAGACAAGGACGCTGAAAGATTCGTGAGGCGGTTTCTCCGTCCGCCAACGAGGCCTCAAGCAAATCACGGTTGAGCCGAGAGATTGGCTGAGTGCAGTTGAATCTCTAGTCTTTTGGGGGTTCTGTCTTCTCCATTAGGGTCAATACAGCCATAGGGTCTTCTTTCGGCCAGTTGGCGAATTCTATAAGAATCCCTCCGAACGTCTTCGGATGTATGAAGAAGCACCTGCTGTCCCTGCTTACGACCTTGAAGCCTCTCTCCTCACATTTCTTGGCCCAGTAGTCAAGGTCTGCAACCTCGAAGCAGAAGTGGTGTATCCCCTCACCGTGAATCTGAATGTATTTCTCGATGGTCTGGTTTCCGTGGGGGTAGACCATCTCTAGGTAGGCGTTGCCCAGTGGTAGAAAAGTGACGTCCACACCCTGATCCTTGTTGTACCAGGTGCGCTCACTCAGCTTGATGAAGTCTGTCAGGAGATCCTTTATGGTATCTGTCTTGACAACTATGCCTACGTGGTGGAACCTTATCTTCTCAGAATCCTCTTTCGTCAATACTTCTCACCATAAGTCATTCTTGGAGCTTCAGTATCTTGACGAGTCTGTCGTCTCTCCACCTAACCATCTCTTGAAGGGTCTTCTCCTTCACCATCGGCAGTCTCTCAACATCCTCAATAGCCTTCTTTGCTGCGTGGTAGGGCATGGCCTTCCAGTCGTCCATGGTCTTCCAGTACTCGTTGAATCCGTGTTGAATCGTATCTATGTGGTGCTTCAGTCCTCCAGGTCCTCCCCCGAGGTGGAAGGTTAGGAAGGGTCCCATTATGGCCCATCTTGCTCCTGGCCCAGCCCAGACCGCCCTGTCGACGTCCTCAACTGATGCCACACCATTGCTGACGAGGCTCAGGGCCTCACGCCACAGTGCTGCTTGGAGCCTGTTTCCTATGAAGCCTGGAACTTCCTTCTTGACCACGACCGGGATCTTGCCTAGCTTCTCCATGAACTCGTAGGTTGCTTGGACTGTCTGCTGGGATGTCCTCTCCCCCGGCACAAGCTCAACAAGCTTCAGTATCAAGGGTGGATTCCACGGGTGGGCGACTATGCATCTTTTAGGTTTCTTGGTAGCCTTCTGGATCTCGGTCATCAAGAGGCCTGACGAGCTCGTTGCGATTATCGCTCTGTCATTCACCATATCGATCGCTGAGAAGACCTCCTTCTTTACATCGTAGCTCTCAAACGCTGATTCTTGAATGTAGTCGGCTTCCCTGACACAGTCGGGAATTCCTGTTGCGACCTTGATTCTCTTCAAGGCGTCCTCTGAATCCCTCTTGGTTATCAAATTTTTCTCGGCCAAGAACTCCGCACTGGCCTTGATTCTCTCCATCGCGCTTTTGAGAAGTTCCTGACTCACATCATATATCGTGACGTTGTATCCCTTAGTGGCAAAGAGTGTGGCCCAACTATGCCCGATGGTTCCTACTCCAATACATGCGACGTTCTCTATGTTCAATCCCTTCAACCACCACCATACTGCCGTATTGATCGATATATTAATCTCAATGGTCCCCCACCCTTACGACTGTCACAAGAATCCAAGATAGGGAATATATCAGAGATTGATGGTGGTTTGGCGAGGAGTATCGACATGAAGGATAAGAGTTCATTCATCAGGGTCGCAAGGCTCTTTGTGGTCATTGGGGCGATATTGATGATAGTTCTGGGTCTCTTGAGTGTGGTCGGTAGGGTTCTGTCCCTTCCCTTCTACCCCCAGGCGGGTCTGGCCTCGGTGGGCTACATAATCATGTCTTTGTTTGGCGGTCTCGTCGCGTTGGTCCTCAGTCCCAAGACCGGCGCCTTCCCCTGGAATCTGCTCCTGATAGTGATTGGGATAGTTGGAGGCGGCTTGGGCGGCCTGCTAGTCCTGATAGGTGGTGTGACCGCCCTCATCACAAGATTGACCTGACTCATGGGAAGCCACGTTTGTCTGAGTTGTCGTCAGGTCTGGCTGAAGACCTCTCTTGGCCCTTCTGGTCCTGAGGCGGACCAATCCAAACACAGCCACGATGAGCACCGCGACGATTATTGGAATGAAGGCAGTAAGATCCATCAAGGCATAGGTGTCCAACCCGGACCTGGCTGTGTTCCCACCCTTGTCGATTGCGACAACCTCGTAAGTGGTTCTTGAGCCAGAAGCCTGTCCCGGTATTGTCGCGGTCCATAGACCGTCCCAGTCTGAACCCTCGACAAGCCGCATATCTTTGACTACCCAGTCACCGTCATTGACTGTGTAGTTCAGGCTGACCCTGCCCAAGCCGGTCTGGAGGTCTACTACGTTGACGGTTATCTCCACAGGTTCCTGAGCAACAGGATTCGGAGGCTCCCTCTGCACAGTCAATATTCTGGGCGGGTCCTCGTCTGTCGGAGCCAGAGTGACCAGCTTCTGCAGTTCCCCAACAGCCAGGTGGATGAGGGCCAGGCTTCTGTTCTCATGCGCTTTATCTCCGGACTCGAAGTATAGCCTCAGTTCCTCCGTACTTTCCACTGTCAGTCTTATTACCTCTAGGAAAGTCTCATGATATCTTTCCCATTGGGGTGGAGGCTTCAGGTTCTCGGCTCTGCTCCTTATTTCTCGAAACTTCACCGCCATCAACCTCATGTTGGCAGCGGCTTCTTCAGGCGAGGTCTGTTTCTGGCTGTAGTTTATGTGAATAGTCCTCACCTTCATGTTGAGGCTGTCTATATCTTGAAAGATTGAGTCGACTTGGCCCCTGTATTCAGACCAGGGTGAACACGTGACAGACACAGTCTGCAGGGAACCAACCGCCAAGATCAGGCACGCGACAAGCAACATTCTACACATCTAGGTTCACTCGAGAATATGGATGTCGCCAGGCCTTATTCCCGTATCGTGATCTTCATGGTCACATCTTTCAGAGGCCTGTCTCTTTCGTCAACCTCAACAGAGCCTATAGCCAGCAGTACATCTTCGCCCTTGATCAGTCTTCCGAAGACCGAGTGTTTACCGTCTAGGTGCGGGGCAGCGGCTAGAGTTATGAAGAACTGTGAGCTGCCGGTGTTGGGGCCGCGGTTAGCCATCGACAAGACCCCTATCGAGTCATGCTTGAGGTCTGGCCTTATCTCGTCAGGGATAGTGTATCCTGCGTCTCCTGCGCCCGTGCCTGTGGGGTCCCCGCCCTGTATCACGAATCCCTTCACAACCCTGTGGAAGATGAGGCCGTCATAGAAGCTTTGCTTGGCCAGTTTGATGAAGTTGCTGGTAGTTACAGGAGTCCTGTCTTCGTAGAGTTCGAACTCCATCGTTCCCATGCTGGTCTCTATCACAGCTATCCTATTCTTCGACACGGGTCTGTGTGATGAGTTGTAGAGGTAGAGCCCAACCACCACTATCAGGAAGATTATTCCGAGAACGATCTGGAGGTTCCGCCGCCTCCTCTTCTTCTCAAGGGTTCTAGACTTCTCGATTTGATGTTTCTTCGCCATGAGGCCTCACGATCAAGCCTGAACTCATATATTGCTTTGGGAGATGTCGAATCATCTCAAATATATTACTTGTCCGGCGCCTTGTTGTAGCGATTCCAACCTTGAACACATTGATATTTTTGAGTCTGTTGAAAGAAAACCTTTAGAGGCTGCAAGGAAGAATGTCTGGCCAGCCCGATTATAGTTGGAGGAGGAAGACCACAGATGCCTCAGGTCAAGGAATTTGGTGAATACATCCTTCGTGAAGCAGCCCTAGATGATGTTCCGGTCTTGGTCCGTCAAAGGAGGGTGATGTTCATAGAGGCGACTGCCGCAAAAGACCAGAGATCGCTGGACGCTATGGATGCGGCCTACAAGAGATATGTGGAGAGGGCGTTGCCCGCGGGGACCTTCAGAGCCTGGCTCATACAGACCAAGGAGGGCGATGTCGTCTCTGGGGGAGGCATCTCGGTCTACGAGCAGCCGCCAAGGCCTCAGGATCATACTCTACGCTACGTCTACGTACACAGCATATACACAGAGCCTGAACATAGACGGCGAGGTTTGGCCAGAACAATCCTCAACGCGATCGTACAGTGGTGCAGAGAGAACGGATTCAAGACCCTTACCCTGCACGCTGTGGATGCCAGCAGACCACTCTACGAGTCGGTCGGCTTCAAACCTACAACTGAGATGCGAATGTTCCTGTAGCAACCATTCAGAACTTCCCCGCTAACTTCTGTATGCTCATCCAAACGCAGTATTTGCGAATGTCCAGAGCCTTGTCTCGCCCTTGCCGGCTGCATAGTCAATACTGTATAGACGCAGGGGTTGACGTCAAAAAAGAGTAGGGAGAGAGTGTTTGATCTATTCAGGCCTTCGCCAAGTTGTAGATAGACTTCACAGACAGTATGATGGCGGCTGGCGCAACGAAGGCCGCAATATTGACCAGTATTGCGTCGATGATAGTTCCGAGTAATGGAACAACTTCGTCGATGACCAGGAATACTCTACCCGCGTTAGCCACCAACAAGGCGATTGCAGCTGTCAGGAAGGGCATAGTCTCCTTCTCTGCGATCGTGGTCAAGCCGACGATGATGCCGAGAATCACCATGGCCAATGTTACCCATCCGAACGCAGCCTTGCCTCCTACGCCCGCAGCTATGCCTGCCAAGATAGCGACTATTACGAAGGCCATGAAAGCATATCTTCCAATCTTTTGACCGTCCATCAGCCATACTCTCCAAGCTTGACTTACCCCATTCTTCAGATATATCTCTTTTCATGACCGCCAAGAGATTGTCTGGAGTAGCCCGTTATCTTGTGCAAGAAGACAATGTGTCAATGCAACTTCAGGAGAAGTTCTTTTTGTTCAACTACAGTCTGTTCGGGAATAATGGGCGGTCAGCCTCTTTAGTAGTAGCGATTCAAGAACTTGTTAGTGCGCGTCTCGACCAAAAACTTCTAAATAATTATGATGTACTAATGAAGCTAGGTACAGCTCAAGTTATGTTGAAGTGCGATGAGGCCTTTCCACTTAGCGTTGCTAATCATAACGCTCTCCGTACTGGTCCAGGCATCACTATGTAGTGGAACATCGAATGAAGGTTTCAGTCAACTGCACGGTCATGTGTATGATGCCGCCGATAAGGGGCGTCCCATCAGCTACTCATGGATCTCGATCTATGACGACGGGTCGTTGGTAAGTAGAGGAGTAACTGGGAGCAACGGATCCTATTCGTTTGAGCTGAGGTCAGGAAAGTACACCATCAAGGTTGAGAAACCCGGCTACATATCACAGACAGCCTTCGCGATTCTTGAGCCTGACTCTGCTCTGGAGATTGATCTCTATCTAGAAATGAGATTCTCACCTTATGAAGCATCGATCATGATTGAGGGCCTTCCTGAGGGGCTTTATCCTGAAATCCGGCTCGACAATTCCTTCCACGGCTACGGATTGAACGGAACGAGATTCAGCTTCAGGGAGAACACTTCACACATTGTGGAGTTAGGCGAGGTTACTGACGGTCAAGTAAGGTATGTTCACGTAAACGATAGTGCCCACATCTTCACAAAGGCCGAGACGAGAATATTCCAGTACTTGCGTCAGTTCTACATAAACTCCAGCACAGACCAGTGGATAAACGGTTGGTATGACGAGGGTATTGTCAGCCTGGAGGCTACCAAAGTCATATATCTTGGCAACGGGACTCGACTCATATTTGACTCCTGGCTTAAGGATGGGAAAATCTTAAGGGACAACCCCGTCAGACTGAGGGTGAACTCAAGCTTCCAGCTGGACACCGAATATAGACACCAGTTCCTTCTCAAACTGTCTTCTGACATGGGTGTTGTGGAGGGAGGTGGCTGGTATGATGAAGGTTCAATTGCAAGGATCTCGGTGAAAGACACTACATTAGGTGTGGGACCATTCGCTTACAGGTTTGCGGGTTGGAGGGGAGACTTGGAGAGTCAGAATGCAATGGCCACGACCCTGATGGATAAGCCCAAGGAAGTTTACGCTGAGTGGCGGAGAGTTGAAGTCGTCAAGATCGAGAAGCTTGACCCAATCTACAAGGCAATCATAAACATAAGCCTCCTAGTCTTCGCGGCCAAGATCCTGAGCGGCCTCTTCGCCAAGGTTGGGCTGCCTGAAGTTCTGGGTGAGTTGTCCGCCGGCATGACCTTGGGCCCCTACGCCCTAGGCGGCATCACCGTGTTGGGTGAACCTATTATGGAGATAAACGAGTACATACGGGTCTTCGCCGAGGTAGGAGCTATACTGCTGCTCTTCATAGCTGGGCTAGAGGTTAGCTTCGCACGCTTCAAGGCGGTAGGCGCTAAGTCCTCTGTCGTGGGATCATTCGGGGTCATACTCCCATTCTTCCTAGGCCTGTATACCCTACAGTTCCTAGGGTTTCCTTGGGAGGGAAACCTCTTGGTGGCCGCTACTCTGACCGCTACGAGCATAGCGATCACAGCGAGAACCCTAGAGGATCTGGGAAGACTCAACACGATCGAAGGTAACCTGATTATCAACGCCGCGGTCATCGACGACGTTTTAGGATTAGTAGTCCTAGCAGTGGTGATGTCTGTTGTGACCTCTGGAGTGCCTCCAAGACCCTTCGAAATAGCTTGGCTCCTATTCAGGACCATAGCCTTCTGGCTGCTTCTGCTGGCATCGACATTGACTGTGGCGCCTCGACTTGTACGTGTCGCCGAGTGGTGGAAAGCTAGAGGGACAGTAGAAGTCTTCGCTACAGCCACCTGTTTCGGCAGCGCCGTGGCGGCAGCAGCAATAGGCCTATCACCTATTGTGGGTGCCTTCGCAGCCGGCATGGCGATAGCGAGTTCCAGAGTCATAGCCAGGGTGAGAGACTACATAGAGATGTTGAGCATACTCTTCTCCCCCATATTCTTCGCAGTCATAGGCGCACAATTCAACGTTAATGCATTGAGCGTTGAAGGGATCTGGTTGATCCTAATCCTGACTGGGGTGGCTGTGACAAGCAAACTGGTCGGATGCGGGATACCAGCCACCATGGCTCTAAGAAATTCTAGACATGGCTTCAGAGTAGGCATAGGCATGATATCTCGAGGTGAAGTGGGGCTCATAATTGCGGGTATAGGTGTGACCTCAGGCATAATCACTCAGGACCTTTACGGCGCGGTGGTGTCGATGGTAATAATTACGACTCTGGTGACGCCTATAGCCTTGAGATGGGCTTACGCTGGGAAAAGTCATTTGACCTCCCAAGATCTTGACGAAAGACGAGTCTAGCCAGTTCTCAATTTTTTCACATGATTGTCACACATGAGTCATGCAACATTATCCAGTCGATTGAATGGCTCATTACTTTCTCAATAGTAAGTAATGCGCACATATTCTGTTGAGATAGCTGCAGAGGACTCTCGTCAGCCTCTCAGGGCGATAATATTAAGGTTTTTATGGACTTCCAGAAAACCAAGGTGTGGAGCAAGTAACTGCTAGGGCAAAATGTATATATTCATATATGTTGATGTATTTTTATTATGGAAAGGGCACTCACCCCGAAGGAGGCCGCTGCAATGCTGGGTGTAACAGTTCACACCATTCAAGTATGGGATAGGCAGGGGAAGATTCGCTGTCTCAGACTCCCATCTGGTAGGAGAAGGATACCTGAGAGCGAAGTTCAGCGGCTTCTTGGAATAAGAGAAGAAAAGAAGGAGGCGATCTACGCGAGAGTGTCATCTCACGACCAGAAGGCTGATCTTGAGAGGCAGCTTGAGCTACTGAAGCAGAGAGCTCCTAGTGCTACGGTCTACACAGATATCAAATCAGGTCTCAACTTCAAGAGGAAAGGACTGATTCAGCTTTTAGAAGATGTGATCAGCAAGAGAATATCTAAGCTCTATGTGACGTATGAAGACAGGTTAGCAAGGTTCGGCTTCAACCTCATCTCATGGTTATGTGCAAAATATGGGACTGAGATAGTGATTCTCAATGGGAAGGAGTATACTTCCCCACACGAGGAGCTGACGAAGGATCTGATAGCGACAATCACATCCTTTTCTGCAAAGCTCTATGGGTTGAGGAGCCATAAGACGAAGAGACTGTTAAGGACAGTCAAGGAGACTATGTAATTTGAGTCACATCTGGAGTTCGAAGGGAGATATGAGAACAATAGTGATAGAATATCAACCAAGTGAAATCATACTCAGATACCTTCAGGATATGAGAGAAGCGCTGAAGATGGCTATGGCATACGCATACGTTCTGGCCGAGGAGAACGAAGGAAGAGTTTCAAATCCAATTGCGTTAAGGAGGAAAATCAAGCCGTGGTTCTACTCCCGATATGACTATGCAAGGCACCACATCAATCCAGTGTGCAGAAGTGCCATAGCTATGCTGAGGTCATACAGGAAGAGGCATAAGTGTCTTGCAATACCAGAAGTGAACAAGCTTGCAATGAGGATAGATAGCGAGCTATTCAAGCTGGAGGTAAATAGCGCGCAGGGTTGTCCCGATATTAGCATTGTCATGCTATTTTCCTATAGAGTTGCCATAAGTGACGTATGCCCATCTCTGAACCAATACGCTCATTTTCGAACCCATTCAATGTTAGAGGAAGCTAAAATGAAGAATCTTAATCCTGTCTCTTGCCTATCAGCCTATACATGGTCGTGTCAAGCCGCCTAATTTCGGGACAAAGCTGCGCGCCAGCTCCTTGCAAAACTATTTCAGTCTACACAGTTTTGTCTACGGCTCGATATATGATTCCCTTGGTTGGCGCATCGGATTTACATAAAGATATGAGTTTCGCAAGGAGCTGGCGCGCTAGTCAACTATTCATACTATTCCTTTTCATTACAGCTGTATTGTCTGCGCTGTTGGACAACGTTACCACTGTCCTCTTTATGGTGTCTATAACAATAGACATATCGGAGCTGCTGGAGATAGATCCTAAACCTTTCATTCTAGGTGAGATTGATGGGTGGGTTGTAAAAACCTGCCCAACCGTTCTCCACATCTACACTACAGGAATAACGTTTGACTGGGATAAAGAGAGTGGAAAATGGTGGTATGCAGAAGTAAATGTTGAAGTGGAACCTAGTGAGCGAGTTCACCTGGCCAAGATCTCATTCAATATACCTGCTGAGGTCACTCCTGGAAAACACCAATACGTCTTGGGCCTCAAACATAGGCACCTAGGTCTTCGAGAGGGCTGGCAGGACGACGGCCTCCAGTGGGACCCATTCACATATGATATCCTCATCTCCGAAGCAGAGAAGAGAGCTGAGTTCAATCTTGAGGTCGTAGATGTAAAGCAGACACCTGAGAAAGATGAGCCGATATACATTGGAGACACCGGCACAATAACCTTCACACTCAAGAATACTGGGGGAGCCACCGCAAAACAGGTTAGAGTAGCACTGGAGGATATCAGAGAAAACGTCATAAGCATAGTGGAGTCGACACCCGCAAAAGACCTCGAACCAGACTCAAGAGGCGAATGGACCATCAAAGCTCGTGCGGAAAAAGCTGGCAACACCACAGCCAAACTACGATTCTACGTTTCTGAAACCAAACTTGACGAGATAGAACTCCCCCTAGTGATCCATGAACCAAACCTAGAATTGATCAGCACAACACGCACACCTGAGGAGGGGGAGACTATCTACCCTGACGATACGTTGACAGCGACGTTCACGATAAAGAATAAAGGTCCAGCAACCGTCAAGGAACTCAAGCTCTCGGTCGAACCTCCTTCAGGCCTGACCCTGATCGAGTCGAACCCGCCGATCAATCTTGAACCAGGCGCGACAGGAGAGTTATTCTTCAAGATAAGAGCTGACAACCCAGGAGAATACAAAGTGAAGATTCCCCTCATGAAGTCTGGCGTACCCCTGCCCAGTTACAAGTTGTCAGCAACCATAAAGGTGTCTGAGAAAACTGGTTGGACAGGGCTCGCAGTCCTAGGCGGAATTGGAGTTCTAATACTGGTGGCCTTAGCTTTGGTGGTGAGTAGGCGAAGAAAGAAGCCGACAGTAACGGCTCCTCCTACTGCCGCTGCATTCTGCCCTAAGTGTGGGGCGCCAGCGTCTCTAAACGACTACTGTGAGAATTGTGGAGCTAGGCTGTGGTAGGAAAGCCTTGCAGTCAAGCTTTCCCCCAAGGTTCTCTACAGATTAGCAGTTGATGCTTTGCTCCTTGGGTAATGATGAGGAAGTGTGCCATTGTAGACGGTTGGCAGGGAACCTTATGGTTACCACCGGAAAGGCCCATCTCGAAGAACTACTGGGCTAGGACTGTAAAAAAAATGGCCGAATTGATACCGCGGTTTTGTGCATGAACACAGAGATCTTGATCTAGGTTTCAGAATTGGTGCGGGGAGTGGGATTCGAACCCACGAAGGCCTACGCCACAGGGTATCTCAGGTACATTATGATACCCCCTAAGCTTAGCACGTCGCGGCAGACTCGCGACGCCCTGCCCCTTAGACCAGACTCGGGTATCCCCGCACACCAATCTAACTGACAGGAGAGATGTTATATCTTTATTCCGCCACCCAACACCACCCAACATCCTCCTCTCCTCAACAACTTTGATTAGTCACCTCTGGAGTAGATTCTGTTGCTTAGGCTCTTGTCTGCTCCCACCTGAAAGAGTAAGCGTATGGGTGAGTGGGTCTGGGTTTGGGTCGAGTTGAGGACAGAGAGAAGGCTGAGGTCGACTACATCTACGCCTTCAGCCGCGTCACCTGCTCAGACATCAACACCAGAATAGTCCTCCACCTAGACAAGACAGGAGGAGCTTCCAAGGAAGAACTTCTGAGGTCGACTCTTGCGGGCAACGAAGGGATCTTCGAGTACAACTTGGGCGAGTTGATAAGGTTGGGAACAGTCTCCTCAGACTCGCCGTACAGACTGACCAAGCTCGGGAAGAGAATAGTTGATAGTCTGAAGCCGGTTCTACCTTAAGTCTCGTTGGGCCTTAGGGTGCGGGTCAAATCTTGGTGCTTCCCGAGGAGCTGAGTTGAGCCCCCTTCCGGGCGGGATTTGAACCCGCGATCAACGGCTTTGAAGAAGCCTTCTCCGCCGCCAACTCGAAAGGCCGCTATGCTTTCGGCACTTCCTTAACCGGGCTACATTCGGTGAGTCAAATCTCTCCACCGGAGCCCAAGGGTCCCGGAGCGTTATTGGAACAGTGAGATAACAGACTTAAGCATTTCCCGTCTATGGCCGCGATGCCCGATTCAGTACAGGATGCGAAAACCTTGAAACTCTCCTTTATACGGTTCCCAAGAGACCTCTGCATGTTCAACACTCGCCCCAGGAGGCCCCAACTTGCAGAACTCTAACATCTCCTCAACCTTCGTTGCCTCCCCCTCGAATAGGGCCTCAACACGTCCGTCAGGAAGATTTCTAACCCACCCCGAGATACCCAACCTCACAGCGAGCTTTCTGGTCTCGTGCCTGAAAAATACCCCTTGAACCAACCCGCTGACATAGACGCGCGCCCGAACGTTCATCGATACCTTAACCCTCGGCCGCTCACCCATTCACTGAAAGATATGGTCTATCAGGGAGACGGTCTCAAAAGATTTAAGATTGAACCCTGTCGAATAAGGGGAACACCCCATATCGAGGTTATCAATACTGTCAAATCAACCACGCCTCAGAAGCCGAGAAGTCGTCGAAGGAGTCGACAGATACGTCCACCGCGCCCTATTCAAATGTGCAGGATTCACAGAGGAGGACCTGAGCAAGCCACTAGTAGCGGTTGTCAACTCTTGGAATGAACTGGTCCCAGGCCACATACACTTGAACGTCCTGAGCGGGCACGTTAAACGCGGAATCTTGGAAGCACAGGGAACCCCTATCGAGTTCAATACTATCGCCCTATGCGACGGCATAGCCCAGGGCCACGAGGGACTGAGAATGTCCCTGCCGAGCAGGGAGTTGATAGCCGACTCGATCGAGATAATGATTCAGGGACACCTCTTCGACGGAATGGTCTGCCTGACAACCTGCGACAAGATAAACCCAGGCATGTTGATGGCGACGGCCCGACTCGACATCCCAACGATAATCGCGCCAGGAGGAGCCATGTATCCAGCCTGTCCAACCTGGGGATACTACAAGGGCCAGAAGATAACCGTCGGACAACTGTTCGAGGTCCCAGGCCTCCTCCAAGCCGGAAAGATCACACCCGAGGAGGCGAAGTACCTTGAAGAGATCACACTCACAGGACCAGGAGCCTGTGGTGGACTCTACACAGCAACAACCACACAAGCCCTGACAGAAGCGATGGGGATGACACTACCATACATGGGAACGACACCGGCCGTAGACGCCGCGAAGACCCGCCTCTGCCACGACATAGGAAGACAGGTCATGAAACTCATCAAGGAGGACGTAAGACCCAGCCGGATAATGACCGAGAAGGCCTTCGAGAACGCCATCACAGTAGACATGGCCCTAGGCGGCTCAACAAACACCGTCCTGCACCTGAAGGCAATCGCAGCCGAGGCTGAAATAGACCTCCCGCTAGAACTCTTCGACGAGATAAGCAAGAGGACACCCCACCTATGCAACATGTCTCCAGGAGGAGTATACAAGATCGCTGACCTCCACAACGCCGGAGGAGTCCCAGCAGTAATGAAGCAGCTGGGCGACCTGATACATAGAGACCTCCCAACAGTGAGCGGAAAGACCATCGGAGAGATAATTGATAAAGCTGGGGTCTACGACAGCGAAGTCATCAGACCGAGAAGCAACCCGGTCCACAAGGAAGGTGGACTCGCAATCCTTAGGGGAAGTCTGGCCCCGAACGGAGCCGTCCTGAAGGCCGCCGCCGTGACCCTGAAGATGTGGAGGTTCAGAGGGACCGCCAAAGTCTTCAATAGCGAAGAAGAAGTGATCTCAGCCTTGAGGTCAAACAAGATCAAAGCCGGAGACTTCATAATCATAAGGTATGAGGGACCCAAGGGTGGACCAGGCATGAGGGAGATGTTGATGGCCACCGCCATGATCTCTGGAATGGGTCTGGGCGAATCAGTCGCCCTGGCAACAGACGGACGCTTCTCAGGCGCTACGAGGGGTCCGTGCATAGGACACATCTCACCAGAAGCCCTTGAGGGCGGACCCATAGCCATAGTCAAAGACGGCGACCCCATACTCATGGACATAAACACAAGGAGACTTGAACTCGAAATCCCAAAGGATGAGCTGCAGGAGCGGCTGAGGTTCTGGAAGCCACCTGAGGTGAAGGTCAAACGCGGCTACCTATACCGATACTCACAGCTGGTCACCTCAGCCGACAAAGGAGCTGTCTTCAAGAAACCTTAGACGAGGTCTGCCGGAACCTCGTCCGGCCTATGAGAAACGACAGGTCGGAGCCCGAAGCGACCAATCTTCCTAGCAACCCTTGGATACATTATCACCTCCTCTATCTCAAGACTGCCTGCAAGCCCCGCGTCAATACTTGAGAGACGTTCAACCAAATTACGAAAGCTCTCTCTTGAAGAGAAAGACCTCATAACAGCCGCGTGACACCTGACACCCTCATTAACCAGATGTCTGAGCGCCCCAAGTTGAAGCTCAAAGCCTTCAGGCGAGGCGCCGGTCAAACTTTCAAAGTCCACAGCACAGCATCCCTTCAGAGAGACCCTGACTTCAAGAAAATCAAATTGAGCAAGGTCTCTCGCGTAGCTTCGGTCATGACCTATCAAGATCCCATTCGTCTCAAGAATGAAATCTAGGGGCTGATGAACTCCAAGATAAGCTAAGAGTTGGAGAAGATGTTCTCTACCAATCGTTGGTTCCCCGCCGCTCACCCTTGCTTGGCCAAAACCTTTTGCGGCCGCAGTCGACTTGAGCCTTGAAGCCACGTCCTGGGGCCTATAGAAGGCGCCCGCTGAAGCCGGACTGTAGAGAACCTTCTCTTGGACCCAGCAGAACTTGCAGGTTAACCCGCATCCAACACAGTCCGCCGTCGCTATGCCGCCGTACCATCGATCAGCCCTAAACCTCCAGTACCTCTTCTCCACTTGACCGTCTTCAATCCTGGTCAGCAACTTCTCCAGTAGCAGGTGCCGCTTGACAGGATCATAAGAGAGATTTCTCAAGACTTGATCCTGCAAGAAATCCTTTGGAGGTTGACTGCGACTTATACCACTGGTTCAGGCAGACGTCGAATCACCGCGCCGATGGGATAGGAAGCCAGGGGGCTCTCACTTTGTGAACTTGGTCATCTTAGTACCGCAGACCGGGCAGATGGCCTTCAGAATAGGTCTGCCTCTGGTGGTCATTTCCTTCTTCACAGCGCCGTCGTCAACTGTAACTTTCTTCCTGCACTTCACACAGAACATTTCGACCAAATGTGCTGTTCCTCCTTCTGTGAATTGGAGAAAACCAATGTTATAAGACTTTCCAGACCTAGGATCTTCCTCCGCGGTCACTAGATTTATAGAGTGAAACCAACAGTTTATCCAACCGAATCAATGGTTCCAAGCTCCTTTGGAGCTCCTCCCAGAAAGATGCAAACCAAACCTGCTGTGGTGAAGACCAAGTGGACCCGAGGGTTGCCCGGCATGCCAAGAATAATCGTCGACGAAACAGTCATCCTGGGAAACGGAAGATATTCTTGAGCCGAATTTCAGAACTCCAGTTTCAATCGATCATTAACGTGCGCCGAGCATTCTATCTTTACTCTCAAAGGAACGCGCTAGCCTGGGAGAAACAAACTTGGCTCCTGAACCTTATTCCTTTTGAACCTATGGGATTGTGTATAGGAAGATGGTTCTGGTATCAAGGTCCATAGTCTTTGTGGGTTCCCATCCGGGCATCTTGAAGCAGAATGAAACGACGCGGGCTCCTGGCCGGAGCTCCTTCTGAAGCTTTGGAGCCACCTTCTCATTTGCACTAGTCGTAAGGTATAAGGTGACAACATCGGCGGGTTCGATGTTGACCTGCATCAGGTCCCCGTGAACGACCCTAACCATGTCCATGAGGCCGAGCTCCTCAATCTTCTTTCGCGTGTGTTGGACCAGGTCTTCTCTCAACTCGACCCCTACAGCCCTTGCTCCAAATTCCTTTGCGGCCATGATGATTATCCGCCCGTCACCTGAGCCTAGGTCATAGAGTTGCTCCCCATTTTTCAGTTCGGCAAGCTCAAGCATCTTTCTCACAGCTTCTTCAGAACTTGGAACATGAGGAGCCATAGACGACATGACCGGTCCACCGACTTATTCCATCTGTACAACTAGGAGAAGGATATATTCCCGGTCTTCACCATATAAACAACGTTCCACCTGCCACTATCGATTATCGTCAAGCGCTTGGCCGCGAGGGTTTCATGTAATGGTTTTGATAGCTCCCTTTGACCCTTGGGCCAGCAAGATCTGTACTTGTCCGAGAAAATACAGTCTGTCACCTTACACCGGATGTTCACATCGATGCGTCTACTGCTACATCTCCTCCTATGTTCGGGATCCCTTCAACGCTAGGCCGAAGAAGGATTTTCTCAAGAGGTTGGTCAGAGAGACGCCAAGGATAGACAAGAAGATTCCAATCATAATTGCAAGCAGTTCAGACCCCTACATTCCATTGGAAGGAGAACTCGGCCTGACCAGATCGACTATCAAGGTCTTGCGTGATTGGTCTGCAAGATTCTTGTTGGTTACGAAGTCGGACCTGGTCACCCGTGACATAGACCTTCTCCGAGGAGCCTCCGCTGCGGTAAGCGTCACCATAACAACGCTTGACGATAAACTCTCCGGCAAGCTTGAACCTTTAGCTCCCCAACCAGACAAGAGATTGAAGGCTGTTGAGAGACTCAACAGAGCCGGGATACCGTGCAGCGCCCGCGTAGACCCAATAATACCGGAGATAAACAGCGAGGAGAAAGGGCTGGCTACACTCGTCAGCACATTGGCTTATGCAGGTGTCAAGCATATCACAGCCTCAACCTACAAGGCGAAGCCTGACAGTTTCAAACGTCTCGTCCAAGCCTTTCCATCGCTTGAGAAGACTCTCAAGAGGCTGTACTGGGAGAAGGGAGAGACTATAGGTGGTGCGCGCTACCTCCCTTCAGACCTGAGGCTTGAGCTGATCAGGAGGGTCAAACGATTAGTGGAGGGACGTGGAATAACTTTTGCAGCTTGCAGGGAAGGACTCAGCTACCTTCACAGTTCAGCAACCTGTGATTCAAGCCACTTGATTCCGACTGTTGAAGAGACCCCAAAACAAGGGTTCAGCTGACACTTCCCAGCCAGACCAATCAAGCTTTAGGCGCGTCCGGGATGATTCTGGGTGAGAACCCCAGCCAATCCACCATAACAAGCCTGTAGACGGATAGTATCTCACCACCCAAGTCTCTCTCTATTCTTGCCGGCGAAACCTGGGCAATCATGGTCCCACTCTTGAGAAGACTCACGGTGAAGGCATCTGAGAATGTGAAAGATATTCCGAGGCTTCCTCTCGCCTTGACAGACGTACCTTCCTTGCTCAACCTCTTCAAGACCTCTCCAAAGTCAATGTCAACCCTCTCTTTCGGAGTCAGGACGAAGGTGCGTCTACCGTCCCTTGCACACTCCTCCTCGAAGAGTCTCTCCGGAACCTCTTTTGGTAGACTCTGAGGTTTACTTCCGCAGACCGGACACTTCTCCTGTCTTGATAGATCGATCTTGTCAAATGAGAGATCGCCCAGATTGACCAGCAGGAGTTTGCCAGCGAGTTGGGGCGTCCTTCCTGTAAGAATTGCCACTGCCTCAGAGACTTGGACGCTCGAGATCATGCCGATCACTGCTGGGTGGACCCCTACCAACGCGCATTTTGGCAGCATTCGATCCTCAAATCCTGGAAAGAAGCATTCGAGGCACGGTGTCTTTTCTGGAACTATCGTTGTGGCGTTGGCAGTTGACTCTATTGCCCCGGCGAATGTGTAAGGTATATTTTGCTTGATGCAGGCCCGGTTGACGAGGTAACGCGTCTCCATGCTGTCGAGGGCGTCAACAGCGACATCCACCCCCTCAATGATCTCTGATACATTCCTCTTCATGATCGGTTCAGCCCGAGGTTCGATCGTAACGTTTGGGTTCAGTCTTCTGAGTTTCTCTGCTGCAACCTCAGCCTTGGCACGGCCGATAGACTCGATGTCATAGAGGTACTGTCTGTGAAGGTCTGAGATCGAGACGATGTCTCGATCAACTATCCTTATGTGGCCGACGCCCATAGCGGTCAACATCAGCATTGTCGGGACTCCGAGGCCGCCGCATCCTAGGATGCAGACCTTAGAATTCTTGAGCCTAATCTGTCCAGTATATCCTATCTCTGTGAGAGCTAGCTGTCTTGAGTAGTACTCAAGCTCCTTGTCAGATAGTTCCCTCTCCACGCTGCCCCCAGCCACTTGAACCAATCCTTCCTAATCTCGATCTTGATGGTTACTGTTCCATTACGTTTATGGTTATTCTCTGTCTGAGTAGCAGACTAGGGAAAGGCTCAACCGTCGAAGACGAGACTTCATGTATATTGGGGCAGTCTCCAGCCATCACAGAACAGTGTTACTTCGAGATCTCCTCGAGAGTCTTACCCACGGTCTCAATTCCCAGTGCAGCTACAACCACCGCCGCAACGAAGTGAGCTGCAAAGAATCCGAGGAAGGTTTGGAAGACGCCCATGCCGGAGACAAATATCGCTGTAGCCACTGGCGCAATTATTCCTGCGAGCCTACCCAGTGCTCCAGCCCAACCTGAGCCCGTCCCCCTGATCCTTGTAGGATAAAGCTCAGGTGTATACGCATAGGTGACGGCCCAAGCTCCAAGATTGAAGAAGGATATGGCCCCGCCGAACAGAATTATCGGCAATTCAGCCTTGCTGGTCCCAAATAGGTAGCTGGCTATGCCTGCAAGTATCATGTAGGCCACCAGTATCGGCTTTCTTCCAACCCTGTCTATCAGGTAGGCGGCGCTCAAGTAGCCAGGGATCTGCAGTGAAGTTATCATCAAGGTGAACCACAATGCTCTCACGAGTGTGAAGCCCTGTTCGCTCAAGACCGTCGGCAGCCAGACGAAGATCCCATGATAAGTGTATGCGATACAGAACCATAAGATCCAGAGCATAACCGTTCTGCGTCTGAGGGCCTTCGACCAGAGCTCTCCAACCGATACCTTGGCAGGCTCAGTGGTGACGAGCCCTGAAGGTTGGGGAAAAGAGTGTTTCTCAAGTATGCTCTTTGCCCGCTGAACTCTTCCTTTCACCTCTAGGTATCTTATTGACTCAGGCATGTAACGCTGGACCAGAACAATTGAGATCAGGCTGACAAACAGTATCGGAAAGATCGATCTCCAACCATATGTGGGAAGGACGAGGAAAGACGCTGCACTTATGAAGAGTGCGCCGAACGACCATGAACTCTCAAGCACAGCTACGAAGGTTCCTCTTCTCCTGGCTGGAATATATTCTGACATCCAAGTGCTGAGGACCGGCATCAGTCCGCCAGTTCCAAGTCCGCCGAGGAGGCGCAGGATCATCATTGAGTTGAAATCTGGAGCAAATGCACAGAGGCCTGTAAATAGTGAGTAAGCAACTATTGTTGCCTGCACAGTCATCTTTCTCCCTACATGGTCTGCTACGAACCCGCCTCCTGAGGCGCCGATGAACATGCCGACATAGTGGGCTGTTGCGAGCAAACCAAGAGTCGGTAAGGAGAGGCCCCAATCAGTCTTTATGGCTGGAGCAGCGAACGAGATTATCATTACCGCTATCGCGTTGAAGGCCCAAGCAAGACAGCTGACACCGAGAAACGTATAATGGAAGAATGTGATTGGGGCTCTCTCCAGACTCTCGTGTAGGGACAATTGATCTTTCACACTCTCAGAATCATGCGTTCCATAAGATCCAGATAAAGGATTGGATGCTCAGCGGTTCCACAAAGGTTCTCAGGTCAGGTCCTCGAGAAGAGTCCATGAGCCGGCCCTTGCGCCGAGCTCCGCTAAGAATGGGTCATCAGCACCACTGATGATGATCACATCATTGTCTTGAGGCTCAAACTTGGTTTTCACCATTCTCAGCGAGTCATCCCACTCCTTGATAGGTGCTCCCGCCTCGGGAGGTATTACAAGCTTGCCATCCTTACAGACGATGGTTGTAGCGCTCTTGGCACCAGCTTTGATGGCTGCGTCACGCTGTTCAATACCATATCTAACCTTTGAGGCAGAATCTCTAACAAGTATCCCATACGCGAACCTGCCCGCAACCAAGACATTTTCAGGTAGCACAGATTCCCTGACGATCTTGGACGTGATCTTCTGCGCTATTCTTCTCCCTTTGCTAGTCAGCTCACATCCGTATCTGGTTGTCTTGATAAGCGAGGCTGTCTGCAGATGGTCAAGAATCGTTCTTGTTGAGCCTTCACCCAGATGGAGGATGCTTGAAAGCCTCTTTCTGCCCACTGGGCCTGACCTATACATGACCTCAAGGGCCTTCAGGATCTCATATCTTGAGAAGGATGGTTGGGGACCCCCAGCACTGCTCTTCTCAAGTTTCTCGATCTCTATCATCTCTTTCAAGAGGCCTTTGTCCCTCCTAGATGATCTCTCCTTAAGCCTTCAAGAATACTCAAAGCCTCATCCAGACTCCTGGTTACGACAGCGCCCATATCTATCAGTTGCCTTACTATGGCTGTTCCCTCACCGTTGGTGAAGTCCCTGTCACTAATCGAGTTGCTATTGATCAGTATTGTTGGGAGGCCCGACTCCGTTGCAACTTTGGCGGCCTCCAGATTCGTTATGTTGCCCCGACCGACCAAGAAGTCTGTCACAAGGACCGCGTTAGAGTTCTTGATGAGCTGCAGGTTCTGTTCATGTGCCCTCGCTGTTATGGGTGAGAATGGTGCTTCGGGGGCGATCGGGATGCCCAGGGACTCAGCCACCTCGTAGTCTGTGTCGAGAAGATTCAGGACCCCAGCCGTGACCTGCCATCCTTCATTCATTAGCCTACGCATGGGGATGGCGCCTGATCCTCCGCCACATATCAGATGAACGGTCAGTTCCTTCTTTGATGCTTTGGGTTTCTGGCTTCCCAAGGGGATCGCATAGACTGAGTTGGTAAGGAAGTTGTGTCCGACATGGACATCAACCCCGAATATGTCTTTTATGTTCTCCCTTGTGATTATCGTTCCTGGGGATCCGACCGCTTCAACTCTTCCCTTGTTCATAAGGAGGATCCGGTCACAATATCGCGCAGCCATATTGAAATCATGATATACGGAAACTATCGTCAGATTCTCTTTCTTACTTAGATCTTTGAGTAGATCCATTATCTCGAGCTGGCTACTGACGTCAAGGTGGAGTGTGGGTTCATCCAGCAGAAGCACTCTCGGGGTCTGAGTCAAGGCTCTTGCTATGAGTACACGTTGCCTTTCTCCGCCGCTGATCTCTGTCACAGCCCTGTCGGCCAGATGGAATATTCTCGTCCTCTCCATGCTCTCTTGGGCGATCCTTAGGTCTTCAGACGACTCCATATTGAACCTGCCAAGGTAAGGGTTCCGCCCCATCAGAACAAGATCCAAGACTGTAAATCTGAACGGTATGCCGCTGTCTTGAGCCACAAAACCCATCTTTCTGGCCAGACTCTTCTGGCTCATCTTCTTTATGTCCAGGTCCTCAAGCAGTACAGCTCCAGACTTGGGCTTGAGGACCCTGCTGATGACTCCAAGCAAAGTTGATTTGCCAGCGCCGTTGGGGCCGATTATGCCTATGAACTCGCCCTGCTTCGCCTCGAAGCTGACATCTCTGAGGGCCTCCAGTGAGTCGTAGAAGAAATCCACTTCATCTATCCTGATGCAGACCAAGCCAGACTCTCCTCTATATCGCGTATCTTCCCCTGCTCTTTCTGAGAAGGTAGATGAAGAACGGACCTCCAGATAGTGCTGTTATTATGCCTACAGGCAATTCCGAGGAGACCGAGACCGCCCTCGCAATAGTGTCGCAGAAGACCAAGAATAGAGCCCCTGTCAGGAATCCGCTCGGTATCAATATTCTATGGTCTGGCCCGACAAGCATCCTTGTGAGGTGGGGTATCACAAGCCCCACGAAACCGATAAGGCCGCCAATCGACACCGCCGCGGCGGTCATCAAGGAGCCCAGAGCCAGCAGTATCTTCCTTGAGTTCTCAACGTTAACCCCCAAGTGTAGGGCTTCCACATCACCAAGAGTCATGATATTCAGATCCCTTGCGAAGAAGTATGTCAGTGCAGCACCAGTACAGACGAGTGGAAAGACGCCTAAGACATCCCGCCATTCCACATAGGAGAATCCACCCATCATCCAGTATACAAGCCTATGAAGTTCCGATCCTGAGAAGACCTGAATTAGCGAGACCAGTGATGAGAGGAAGATGCTCACCGCAATGCCGGATAATAGCAGCGTGACAACCGGGGCACGTGGCCCAACCTTAGCTATGTTATAGACGGCCAAGACGGTTAGGGTAGCTACAAGAAATGATAGAATCGATGCTGAGCTTACGCCCATAACTGAGTAGCCTATTCGCATGACTATGGCTAGGGCCGCCCCGAGTGCCGCCCCTGACGAAACCCCCAAGACATAGGGGTCTGCCATGGGATTCCTGAATACTCCTTGGAATACAACCCCAGCAAGTGCGAGTCCAGCTCCCACCAGTATAGCGGCGACAATCCTAGGTAGCCTAATACCAGTGATTATCATGAGTTCCCTCTCGTCCGGCCCAACTAGCCCAAGTGAATCCCCAACGAAGGGTGTAGACTTCAGTAAGACCTTGACCACGCTCACAAGTGATAACCTCGAAAAACCGATCGTCAAAGAGATGAACATCGCCAAGACAAGCAACGCCAGAAGGGCTGAGATAACCAGACCCCACTTTGAAGGCCGCAACAGTAGGCATTGACCCTCAGACGTATCCAAAGCAACTACCAACAATTATTCTGAATGTGCCGGCGAGACATGGATGGAGTATCCAACCACCTTTTAAGCCCTGACCATAATATAAGCCTTGGACAACGCATGACAACCCTCATGATAATTGGAGACGGAATGTCCGACCTGCCTTTGCCAGAGCTTGGTGGCCGTACACCACTAGAAGTCGCTGACTGCAAAAACATGGCAAAGATCTGTTTCAAAGGACGCTCTGGCCGCCTAGAACCACTCGGACCAAACACCGCTGCCGAGAGCGAGGCGGCGATTATGACTATTCTCGGCTACCCACATCTCTCGACCAAGATCTCAAGAGGACCTCTGGAAGCTCTGGGAGCCGGCTTGACTCTTGAAGATAATGACCTGGCATTCAGATGCAATTTTGCATTGGTTGACGAGAATCTCCGGATCTTGAGGGAGAGAGTCAATAGTGCCGGGCCAAACAGCTCAGAGTTCGCCGAATCCCTGCAGAGTTACTGTTCACACCATTGGGGCATAGACCTTCATCTCAAACAGACCTGGAGATTCAAAGGGGTCCTTGTTCTGCGAGGAGATAATTTATCACCTCAAGTATCTACGCCGCCACCAATGAGAGGCGAGGCAGCATCACGATCATACCCCCTTGGGGACACCCCTCATGCTAAGAGAACCTCGATGATCATAAATGCAATCATAAGAGAAAGCAACAGGATCCTCTCAAGAAGCTTCTCAGGGGCGACAGCCGCTTCCGATGGGTCGACCAACATTATGATTCCGTGGGGTGTTGGCAGAAAACCGTCTCCTGAACCGTTCCATTCCAAATATGGCCTGAGGGCTGCATGTGTAGCCGGTTCTGCTCTTGTACGTGGAATAGGCGAAACCCTTGGAATGACGGTTGCCTCAGTGCCTGGGGCGACGGGCGGAGTGGATACAGACGTAGAGGCGAAGGCCGAGGCTGCGCTCGAGCTCTGTAAAGATCACAGTTTTGTACTACTGCATGTTGGCGGCCCTGACGAAGCCAGCCATGATGGTGAAGTATCTTCAAAGGTATTGATCATAAAGAAGATCGATTCGATGCTCGGTCAGTTCCTCGAGAACGTGGACCTTGAGACGACACTTATCACCCTTCTTGCCGACCACACCTCATCAACCGCTTTGAGACGACATACCAGTCATCCAACACCGATAGTGATTGCGGGAGGTCAGACGAAACCTGACAATGTCAGAGAGTATAGTGAACGCGCTGCAGCAAAGGGTGGACTGGGACGAGTATCAGGAGCAAGACTGATGCAGACCGTACTAGGCAGACAGAGTTGATTACGATGCGGAGGACATGACCCGTTGAGCTGGAAACCGGACATTGCCAGAAGAGAATCGACGACACTTGAAACAAGGCCGCATGGGGGAAATGTTTGGGACGTAGCGGAAGAATCAGCAATCAGAAGTGGCGAATTGATAGATTTCAGTTCAAATATCTGTCCACTCGGACCCTCAAGAAATGTTCTGAACGCCGTCAAGAATAGCCTTTGGAAGATTAGCTTCTATCCTCAAACGGATGCTGCGAATCTGAGAAGACTAGTAGCTAGGCAGCATGGTAGTATCTCGTTAAGAAATGTGATCGTCGGCAACGGCTCGTGCGAGTTGATCTACCTCTTCGCGGATTTCTTCGTTCGCGAGGGAACATTCGCCCTCATACCAATCCCAACCTTCAGCGAATACGAATCGGCGATCTTGAGGGCTGGAGGAAGAGTCGAGGAGATCAAACCGAGGGACTGCTTCAAAGTAGATGTTGAGGCCATCCTGAACCACATATGCAAAGATAGCTTGGTTTTCATCTGCAACCCTAACAATCCAACAGGAAATCTTACTAAACGCGATGACCTCCTAAAGATACTTGACCTCTCAGCCTACCATGAAGCACTGGTCTTCATAGACGAGACCTTCATGGATTTCGTTGAGAACCAAGAAGAATACTCACTTGCCGGTGAAGTGGAGAATCATCAGAATATATTCGTTCTGAGGAGTCTGACAAAGTTTCACAGTCTAGCCGGACTCAGAATAGGGTATGGCCTCGCATCAGAGAAGACCGTAGAACTGCTCCATAAGGCGAAGATCCCTTGGAACGTAAACTGCCTCGCCCAGACCGCGGCGGAACACGCAATCAACGATCATAAACATGCTGAAAGAGTTAGGGAGCTTGTGGCAAGAGAACGCACCTTCTTGATGGGTCGACTCAAGACGAATCGTAAGTTAAGGGTCTACGATTCTGAAGCCAACTTCATACTGATTGATACTAGGGGCACGGACCTCAACGGACCACAAATTGCAGAGCGCGCTTTGAAAAGAGGACTCATGATTCGAGACTGCAGCTCCTTCAAAGGCTTGGATGAATTCCACATCAGAGTAGGGATCAAGACAAGGAGGCAGAACCTGATTCTATTGGACTTTCTTGAGAGTCTCTGAAATACCCGCAAAGTTGAGACAAATGAGCTTGATTAGCAATCTTACGGAAGACATCCCCTCACACATACTCATCCTGGGTCTTGCTCTTCTGCTTGACCTTGTAGCTGGTGAGCCTTCTGAGAGGATTCATCCAACGGTTCTGATGGGGAAAGTTGCCGAGCGATTAAGCGGGAAAGTTGGCAGCAAGTCCCATAGCCGCCTCCTCGGGTGTCTCCTTGCACTGGCAGTATTGCTCGCAACCATAGGTTCAACACTCCTCATTCTAGAGGTCACGAGGACTCAGCTGGGTCAGCCCGTCTATGTAGTTCTGGGAGCATTGATTCTGAAGACATCCTTCGCAATCAAATCTATGGAGTTGCACGTAAGGCCGATTGGAGAAGCCCTGGAAGATGGAGATATTCATAGGGCAAGAGAGGCACTGAGCAAGATAGTCAGACGCAAAACAGAGCAGCTTGACGAAGGCCTCTGTGCTTCCGCAACAATAGAATCTATAGCGGAAGGTACTGTCGACGGGATAGTCTCACCCCTATTCTACTTCTTTCTTTTCGGTGTACCTGGCGCGATGGCCTTCCGCGCCATAAACACGCTCGACTCGACAGTCGGCTACAAAGACTCGGCTTATGTCCAGATAGGATGGTTCTCCGCCAAACTCGATACTGTTGCAAACTATTTGCCGGCGAGGCTGACCGCAACGATGATGATCTTGGCCACCGCCATTCTCGGTCGAGATTGGCGAAATCCCCTGTCAACTCTCAGGCGGGAACACGACAGAACCACGAGCCTCAACGCCGGTTGGCCGATGTCTGCAATGGCGGGGTCAATCGAAGTACAGCTACGAAAGCTTGGTTCATACCAGCTTGGAGATCAGCTGAGGATGCCGACCGCCAAGGACATTCCACCCGCCTTGAAGGTCATGAAGTTTACAACACTTCTCTCCTTGATAGCCTTCATCATCCCGTCTTTAATGATCGCCTGTTTGTTTGCGGGTTGAGAAGGAATGTCTGACTACCCTGACATATTGAGGGCTCTCAACGCCTCTAGGACAGAAGATTTTCTGAAGAGGATAGAAGGAAAGAGGCCACTCTTCATTTGCACAATAGCCACAACAGAGACCGCCAAGATTCCGGGAATATCGGCAGCCGGTAAGAACCCTGAATTCACCGACTACACCCCATCCGCGGATGTCGAGTTTCTCCACTACGGCAGATGCAGATGTATTGATGGCTTACCGGTAACACCGGATGGGATACCGACGCCAGCACTAATCACCAGGGCCGCAATCAACCTATCTGGAATACCGATCCTAGTCGTTGACGGGGGCTCAAAGGTCAAGCCCCAAACTCCCTTTCTTGACGTGGGCGGGAAACCTGGGAGAGACATAAGAACAGGTCGAGCCGTAGAGAACGTCACCTCAGTATTTGAGCGGAGTATGGCGGCGGGTAGAGACCTATCCAAGACGGCGGACTACTTGGTTCTAGGTGAAAGTATACCCGGTGGAACGACAACCGCGCTATCGGTCATGCTCGCCATGGGCTTGAACGCAAAAGGAAAGGTTAGCAGCAGCATGCCGGACAATCCGCACCACCTCAAGCTTTCTGTTGCTCGCGAAGCGATGGGGGCAACCGGAATAGGGGAGGGAGAGCTGGAGGGTAAACCCTTGGAGGCGATAGCCGCGGTAGGGGACCCAACACAAGCATCTATCGCAGGACTGATAATGGGTGCTGCAAGAGAAGTCCCAATAATCATGGCCGGTGGAACCCAGATGGCAGCCCTCTTGGCAATAATCAATGGAATCGACCAGTCTGTCACAGATAGGCTGGCCATAGGAACTACATCATGGTTGATAAGGGACATAAGCTCCGATTTGGCGGGTCTCGTCAGCCAAGTGGGAGACGTCCCGGTCATGGCAGCCAACCTCAACTTCACCGAGTCTAGGTATCCGGGCTTACGAGCCTATGAGTCAGGTGCGGTTAAGGAGGGGGTGGGAGCAGGCGGAGTATCGATATCTTCCATGGCCATGACATTCGGCCGGATCACAAGAACATCACTTCAAGAGGAGATAGAGAGAGAATACGGAGGTATCGTGAGTAAGAGATGAGGTTGAATCTTCCGTTTGGAGGCCAATCTGTCAAAGCAACGAGTGAACGCCTGGTCGTTTCGTCGGACAGCCCTCTTCAAGTCCTTAGCTCAGCAGTCCTCAACGGAGGTCTACGGAAAGCCAACTCGATTTTGATTCAACGTGTCCCAAGCAATTTCAGGTGTGCGGACCCACAGGCATACCTGTCAAAGATTGCTGCGAAGCACCGTCTTGACCTCGACACGACGGTCGGCTTCATGACAGCTGCCAACCCCAGGAAATTCGGGTTCTCAACCTTTGAACATGGTAGGATAAGGGTTTCAGCAATAGTCACCGCAGGCACCTCAAATGCAGCCCGGGCAGGTGAACATGTCAAGCTGTCGAAGAGCGGAACTGGCACGGTCAACATCATAGTTCTGACAGACGCAAGGATGACGGAGAGATGCCTTGCAAACGCCCTCCAGACCGCGACCGAAGCAAAGACACTCTCCTTCAGGGAACTTGACATCAGAAGCACCAACTCAAGAGAGGAAGCAACCGGCACCTCAACCGACGCCATCCTGATTGGAACAACAAACGAGAGCGAAACCTGCGAGTATGCAGGTGTGGCCACAGATTTAGGGAGATCGATAGCCAAAACCGTACACGACTCGGTGAGAGAGGCAATCATAAGACACGATAGACTCCTCCCCAACCGACATCTGCTAGATAGACTTCGAGAACGCGGCATCAAACTCAAAGATTTGGAGGACGCATTCTTGCAGAACTACCTACACCATGAGTCATTTGGAACCAGAGATCGGGCCATGAAGATCTTCAGAAGATCTCTTGAGGAAGCCTCCTCAGACCATAATGTGGCAGCCCTAGTACTAGCTGCATTGCGGCTGGAGGATGACGGCCGTCTAGGGTTGATCCCTGGCCTCTCAGAAGGAGAATTCGCGAAAGACCCCGTGAGTCTTCTGGCAGACGAGATCATGGGAATGGCGATAAGCAACTACATTGCTGGGTCCAAAGGTCTCTTTGAATATGTGAGATTCGACCGGACGAAGCCCGGTGTGATCCGCAAACTCGGGCCCTTCGCCGACGACGCTATCGGAGCCCTTGTCGCCGGCGCCTCGTCAAATGTCTACTCTAGACTACTGAGGAAAGAGTGACCCTGATGCCATTGTCAAGAGGCCTCAAGAGTGTCATATCGTTCCTCACGATCATCCCCGTTCGGGCGGGAGTCGAACCGCTCCGGGACGCGGCGCTTAACATGTATCTCTTCCCGCTAGTCGGTGCGGGCCTAGGCTTCTTTGTGGGCCTAATGGGAAGCTTCCTGACGACATTTCTTCCAGCAAGCCTAACCACAACTGTCCTGACGGTCACTATCCTCTATCTCGCCACAGGCCTCCATCACTTTGACGGACTCCTAGACTTCGGCGACGGCCTGATGTTGAGAGGCCAGCCAGAGGAGAAGATAGCGGCAATGCGAGACAAGACCACTGGTGCCGGTGGTCTAGGTTTGGGACTCCTCAATACTCTACTTCTGATCTCATGTTTGTGGGCTATCCCTGCAGAGAAGTTAATCCCTGTTATGATTGTCTCAGAGGCCTCAGCCAAACTTACCATGGTACTTGGGGCTGTCCTCGGCAAGCCTTCATCTAGTGGGGTTGGTGCCGTATTCATTCAGACTCTGACTGGTAAGCGAGGCATAACCACGTTTGCAATAGCCACAATCTTCGCGATCACTATTGCAGCACTTGCCCTTGGGATGAGGGGGTTTCTAGGCTTGGCCTCAGCCCTTGCAGTTGGCGGGATAATCGTCCAACTGTCACACAGGAATTTCGGATGCGTCACCGGGGACGTCTTGGGATCCATGAACGAGTTAGCAAGGTCATTATCATTGGTAGTATTGGTGGCGATTCCTTGAGTGTAGTGGGCTTAGTCATGGCTGGAGGGAGGGGGACAAGAATAGCCTCCCGAGTTGAAAAACCCCTGATAAGTCTCGGTGGGAAGACCATGCTTGAGCTGGTCGTTGAGGCACTCAAAGGAGCGTCAAGAGTTGAGGAGATTGCTGTCACAACAAGTCCGCACACTCCCAAGACCAAAGAGATGGCTAAGAAACTTGGGTTGAAAACTATTGAGACGCAGGGCGAAGACTATGTTGCAGACGCCCAACAGGCTATCAGGACACTGGTTCCCAAAACGGTTCTCGTCATCTCGGCAGACCTACCTCTAGTATCGAGTCGCCTGATAGACGATGTGATTGAGCAGTACATCAGGTGCGGCAGACCCTCACTGAAGGTGGTCACCTCGATCAAGCCCAACAGGCACAAGGACGAAAAAGGACCGACCCGTGAAGGCGAATCTGCGAGGCCAGTTGGGATGAACGTCATAGACAGCCGACATATCAACCAGCCACAGATAGATGAGGCGACATTTCTCGTCAACTCAAAGGAAGTTGCCGCAAACGTGAATACCCCGGAGGACCTGAAAGAACTTCTCCAACAAGAAAGGAGCCAAAGCAACACAGCAGTCTGTTCTGAGAGTAGCGCCTAATACGCAGGTAGGTCTCCGTGTATCAATCAGAGGTGCGCCAAGCCACCAGAGGCGCATTCGAAAACCTCTAAAACAAAGGCTTGCTTACAGTGGGGTCAAGATGGTCACGTTGGACTCGCCGAATAATGATGAAACATCTGAAGCTGGGAATACGTGGAGAGCAAAGTCGGCTCTTGCCTGTTACATTTCAGTTGTCGCCGGAGTCTTGATAGTCGCCCTAGCTACAGCATTGGTCTTGGGCTCCTCAGGAGTCAATCTCAGAGACCCGCCCTACCCCCTATCGCTAGTATCGATTCCAGTGAACGAGATAGCAACACTGCTGTTGACCCTAGCCTTCGCAAGAAGGAGCAGGGCAAGCCTCGGGCAACTTGGATTCAAAAGGGTCTCAATCGGCATGTTGCTCAAGACGTTCCTTCTCGCAATAGCGATGCTTGCGCTGACGGCGACCGTTGCCCTTGCACAGAATGCAGTCTTGGGTCCTGACCCTACAGAGGAGGCCTTTGCTAGGCTCATTGCGCCGAGGACCGGCGTGCAACTTATCATCTTGGTAATATTCTCGATGGCACTGGTTGGACCTGTAGAGGAGGTATTCGCCAGAGGCTATATTCAGCAGGGTCTGGAGGAGTCATTCGGCAGGGCGAGGGGGTGGTTACTAGCGTCCTTCCTGTTCGGAATGTTGCACGCGTTGAATGTATTGAGGGCAATAGCTCCGACCTTTGTAGCAGGGTTGGTCTTGGGCCTCATCTGGCAGAGAACTGGTAGGAACACAACTGCGGTGGCTATAGTGCACGGAGTCTACGATTCTATCGCCATGGCTCTAACGTTTCTGGCTGGATTCTAGGTAGACTTCGATACTTGGCAAAGTCGCGCTAGATATCAATACACGGTTCTTCCACCGAACCGAACGGCCTGCAATCCCTCTCGGCAATGCTTCACCCGCCTCCACATGTTCAGGCGCAACTCGGTGGCACCCTGATCTCCGTTGCCAGTGATCCGGTCCAAAGGCATTATTCGTGGCGAGTACCCAAAACAGTTTTAAATCTATCGAACACAATCATCTTGTGGGTAGTTTAATCTTGCCAAAGAAAAAGATGAAGAAGGCCAAGCCTAAGAAGGCTAAGCCTAAGAAGAAGAGAGCCAAACCCAAACCTAAGCCACCTGTAGTTACTCCACCCCCGACTGAGGCACCGCCTCCTGAGGAAGCACCGCCACCTACGGAAGCACCGCCACCTACGGAAGCTCCAAGCTTTCTCTAGCTCGCATCACAGTTTTTGAACCTGGAACCTCGATAGGTTCAGGCAACATCACCTTATTTTTTCGCGCAACCCCAGTGCACAGTCTGGCCGTGCCTAGTTCTCACAGGCGAATCTATCAGAGATTACACCCGTCAAGACGCCCGTTACCGACGACAACGCGTGGAGCCGGCTGGTAGGTCCTATGGACATCGGATCTGTCAATAGGTTTTAAGCCCTAGTCGCCCAACTACAAAGGGGGAGGAACGTCGGTGACCTCTCAAATCCGGAAGATCCGCAAGCGAGATGGTCGAATTGTCGATTTTGAGCCGACAAAGATCGAGGCTGCGATAAAGAAGGCCATGGTCGCGGTCTCGGCTCCGGACGGTGACGTGGCCGGTAAGGCTACACGAGTCGTCGTGGAGGAGATTGAGAAGAGATTTCGGGGAACCGTTCCTGAGGTTGAGGATGTTCAGGATATAGTTGAGCGGGCCCTGATGCAGGAAGGCCTTCCTGAAGTCGCAAAGGCCTACATCCTCTATAGGAAAAGACGTGCCGAGATTCGAGAGGCAAAGAGATTCTTCGGTGTCGAGGATGAACTGAAACTCACAGTGAACGCTGTCAGCGTCTTGGAGCGAAGATATCTGCAAAAAGATGTGGATGGGAGAGTAATTGAGACACCAAGCCAGATGTTCCGTAGGGTGGCCAAGGCCATTGCCTCAGCGGATGCCAAGTATGAAAACTTGGATAGAGTGATCGAGGTGGAGCAAGAGTTCTATCGAATGATGTCGAGGCTCGAGTTCCTTCCAAACTCACCGACACTTATGAACGCAGGCACGAAGCTCGGCCAGCTCTCAGCATGCTACGTCTTGCCCGTCAATGACTCGATTAGTGAGATATTCAACACTGTCAGGGATATGGCGATCATTCATCAGTCTGGAGGAGGCACAGGCTTCTCTTTCTCCAAGCTCAGACCAAAAGGGGACTTTGTCGGTTCAACCGGGGGGATAGCCTCAGGGCCCATCTCTTTCATGCGGGTCTTTGATACAGCGACAGACGTAATCAAACAAGGTGGGAGGAGGAGAGGCGCGAACATGGCTATTCTCAGAGTAGACCATCCAGACATAATCGAGTTCATAACTGCCAAGGAGAAAGAGGATTTTCTCACAAACTTCAATCTCTCGGTCGCGGTAACCGATGCATTCATGCAGGCCGTGGAGAGAGGCCAAGACTTCGAGCTGATCAATCCACGTACAGGCAGTCCTGTTAGAAAGATGAACGCCAGAAACCTTTGGACCCTCATCATAACGTCAGCTTGGAAGACAGGAGATCCAGGGCTGGTATTCATTGACGAGATCAACAGACATAACCCAACCCCGCAAGTTGGATCAGTAGAGAGCACCAACCCTTGTGGGGAGCAGCCTCTCCTGCCCAATGAGTCGTGCAACCTCGGCTCAATCAATCTGGCGAAATTCGTCAATGATGGAGATGTGGATTGGGACAGACTTAGGGAGGCTGTCAAAGAGTCCGTTCATTTCCTAGATAGTGTGATAGATGTCAACAAGTATCCGACCATGGAGGTTGAGAAGGTCACTAAGGCCAACCGGAAGATCGGGCTTGGGGTCATGGGCTTTGCAGACACCCTGATAGAGCTGAAGGTCCCATACGACTCAGATGAGGCTCTCAGATTTGGCGAGCAGATTATGAAATTCATCAACGATGAGGGGCATAGGGTCTCTGCTGAGATAGGTGAGGCCAGAGGCTCCTTCCCAAACTTTGGGGGCAGCATCTGGAAGAAGCGCGGATACGGAACTATGAGAAACGCCACGGTCACTACCGTTGCTCCAACAGGCACCATAGGCATAATAGCGGGCGCCAGCAGCGGAATAGAGCCCCTATTCGCAGTGGCGTTCATTCGAAATGTGATGGAGGGAGCACAACTCACAGAGGTCAACTCAGAGTTTGAGAGGTTGGCGAAGGAGGAGGGATTCTACAGTCGCGAATTGATCATGAAGATCGCGCGAACAGGTTCACTTCGCGGGATAGACGAGGTCCCGGAAGAAATGAAGAGACTCTTCGTTACGGCTTTCGACATCTCTCCGGAGTGGCATGTGAGGATGCAGGCGGCCTTCCAGAAACATGTTGATAATGCGGTCTCGAAGACGATAAACTTCCCTAACGACGCCACTCCCGATGATGTTGAGAAGGCTTACTGGCTGGCTTACAAGCTGAAGTGTAAAGGGATCACTGTGTACCGTTATGGAAGCAAGCGCAGGCAGGTCCTCTACATAGGTTCTGTGATGGGTAGGGAGACTGGCGGGCTCTTGGACTACGTCAGCGCTGAGGCGGAGTATGGCGGGGGATGTCCCACCCCAATCTGTTCGACCGGGTGAAGATTGAGGCTTCTGGTTGGTGCGAACGCAATCTCACTTGCTCTGTTTTTGAGATGCTAAGTCGGCTATCTCCTTGGAGATCTGGTCCACGGTCTTACCTTCTGTCCGGATCCCTAATTTCTTGGCTGTCTCTAGCAACATATCTGCTGATCTAGATGATTGTGTGGATGCGACTTGAGTTGGTGTGCTGACGGCGGGGCCGCCTCCGCCCTCCGTAGCCGTTCTGTACTGTCTGACAGCGTCGCCTAGTGACTTGGCGAGTTCTGGAAGCTTTTTGGGTCCAAACAGGATGAGAACGATCGCTAATATGAGCGCTATCTCCCAAGGTCCTATGAATGGCACTTTGTACACCTCTTCTTGTCTTATGCAGATGAAGTCGCCTTATTAATGCTACTCAAATTGGTAGTACTATTAAGTGAAAAGGAAGTCAGCTCTGTGAGTAGCCTCCTTAGAAGACGTCTTGGTGGCCTAGAACCTCACCAGCTTGAGAGGAGGGCCTTGCTCGTCTCGATAAGCCTCCTATTCTCCTCCCGCGTTCCCACAGCGACTCTAATGTGTTCGCCAGACTAGAGGCCCAAGAGGTTCTTCATGTTTCTGACGATGATCCCCGACTCGCCGGATCCTGAGTAAACTCATAAGCATCGTGGCCTCTGGGCAACCTAGCCATCAGGAAGTGTCATCCGAAGGGAAAAGCTTCAGATCAGTTTTCCACAATTCTTTTGCTGAGGGGTTTCTCTCAGACACCACTTCCCGGGAGATCTTTCTGAACTAATCCAAGACCACCCAATACCTTAGCAGTCTACGACATTACAGGACAGACCGACACCATAATCATATCCAAATTCGAAAGTATGGACAGTCTGAACGACTTCACAAAGAGACTGCTGACCCTTCTCTACGTCGAGAGAGCAAATACACACATCGTCCTAACAAGCATTAGGGAAGACTTCAGACTGGCGCCATAGGTGGGGTGAGAGCGGAGTCCTAAACCCCTGCTTCGGCAGTCTAAACTGCGCAGCGGAGAATATATTCACCCTGCACAGTCACGGGCGTCGAGCTAGTCACCCTTATATATTATGAGAGAAACTTTTCAGGACCCACAGGGTCACCGCGGAAGATGGGGTCAACTGTTTGAGTGAGACTGAGGATATCAGAATGCCATGGTGCAACTGGTGCGGCAGAATAGTTCTTCCAGGAGAGGCCACTGTGAAGTTCTCGTGCCCCAACTGCGGTGACGTCGTCATTTGGCGCTGTGAAAAATGCAGGCTCTTTGGTAGAGACTACAAGTGTCCAAAGTGCGGAAACGTGGGGCCCTGAGGAGAACATCAATGGCGAAGGTCTTAGCCCAGATCAAAGTATTCCCCTCAAACCCATCTAGTGATCTATCGCAGTTGAAGACTGAAATAGAGAAGAGTCTACCGAAAGATGTCTCGGTCTTGGGGTTCAAGGAGGAACCGATAGCCTTCGGACTTGTGGCTTTGGTTGCGAACCTGCTCATGCCGGAAGAACTTAGCGGCAAGATGGACGAGGTGGAGGAGAGCCTGAAGTCAACCAAAGGTGTAAGCGAGATACAGGTGGTCACCGTAACCCGGACCTGAGCCTACGGGGCTTCGCTAACCTAACTGTTACTTAAAGTAACATTTATAAGGCTAAACATTCGTTACTACAAGTAACAAGGAATCCGCAAATGTACATGGAGCTTGAACCCACAGCCAAGCAGAAGAGGGCTGAACCCGAACATATCAGCAGCTACGAGGCCTTCAAGGAATGGGTCGGCGCCTCAATGCAAGAGTCAGAGCTACATAGGTTCCAGAAATACCATGGAGCCAAGGAATTGATGGAAGCCGGCCTCCAAGAAGTGTATGTTAATGCGGCGGTCAGGTTCCTCCCAGACGGCCTGAGGAGATTCATAGACGCCTGCGGCTTTTCCGAAGACAGATTCATAACGGTTCTCTGCGAAGCCGGAGCAAGTGAAGACATATCGCTTGAACTCTTGGGACTTCTCGGCCAATCTTCGAATGTGGAAGCCATATGGATATACCCTCTATTCGACAGCGACCGAGTAGCCTACAGAAGAGCAACCAAGCCTCAGTCTAGAAAGAAGGTAAAGATAGAGAGGGGTACGCTTGAGCATCTCGAAGACTTCTTCGAGGGCGCCCTGGAAGCCCTCGAGCTGTTTGAGAGCGAGGCCAGGATGAGGATGCTCTTCGCAATGTGGGAGAGCCCCAGAGATAAGAGATTCTTCAGAGAGCTGGTCAACCCGAAGCTTCTCTACGAGAACCTTGAGATCCTTCAGAGGACGCGTCTGATAAGGGAAGTCTCGAAGGGTGTCTACGGCCTGAGCGGACACGGAGAAAGCCTTATGCAAGAATACCTATTCTTCCTCGACAAGATAAGAAGGGCTATGAGGGATCTCTAAGGGACATAGAATGATCAAGAATCTAACCGTTAAGGCCGGGTTGAGACTGAGGAATCGACTCAGACTTATATTGAGTCAAGCCCAAGATATCTTGTGGGCGACTGGCTAGGGGACGATGATCTGAGAAAGGAGGATAGATAGTTGGTAAAAGAGGAAGTTCAGTTGAGAGTAGCCGATGCGAGACAGAGAGACATCGGCCACGGAAAGGTTAGAGTAGACAATGAAACGATGCGTAGACTGTTGGTCTCAGCAGGAGACTTCGTTGAGATACGTGGAAAGAAGACTACGATGGCGGTTGCGTGGCCTGCCTACACTGAAGACCAAGGTCAGGACATAATCCGGATGGACGGATTGCTCAGACGCAACGCTGGAGTAGCTCTCAACGAGTACGTAACAGTGAGGAAGGGAGAGGTCAAGGAGGCTCAGAGCATAGTATTCGCCCCTACAGACGTCCGACTGAATGTGGACGAGGAGTTTGTAAACTTCGTAAAGAGAAGATTCATGGATATGCCCTTTGTCGAAGGAGACACGGTGATGCTCTCCATATTCGGCAGCGCGGTCCCCCTAGTCGCGACGAGAACCAAACCGAAAGGGCCTGTCTGCGTGACTGAGAACACGCTAGTCCAAGTTCTCAGTGAACCAGCCCCTGAGAGGAAGGGTATATCAATCGTGACCTACGAAGACATCGGCGGCCTCCACGAACAGATACAGAGGATACGTGAGATGGTGGAGCTGCCGCTCAGACACCCTGAACTCTTCCAGAGACTCGGCATAGACCCTCCAAGAGGAATATTCATGTACGGGCCGCCTGGATGCGGCAAGACCCTGCTGGCCAAGGCGGTTGCGAATGAGTCGGACGCAAACTTCTACGTCATATCAGGCCCAGAGATAATGTCCAAGTTCTACGGTGAGTCTGAAGCCAGGTTGAGGGAGATCTTCCAGAAAGCCCAGGAGACCGCGCCTAGCATAATCTTCATCGACGAGATGGATGCGATAGCGCCCAAGAGGGAGGAAGTGACCGGTGAGGTTGAGAGGAGAGTAGTCGCCCAATTACTTTCGCTTATGGACGGGATGGGTTCCAGAGAGAACATAATAGTCATAGGCGCAACGAACAGGCCGAACGCGATAGACCCAGCCCTTCGCAGACCAGGCAGGTTCGACAGGGAGATAGAGATCGGAGTCCCTGACAAGCAGGGAAGATTCGAGATGCTCCAGATCCACACAAGAAACATGCCGGCCACGAAAGATGTTGATTTCAAGAAGCTTGCGGAGATAACACATGGATATACTGGGGCAGACATAGCCGCGTTATGCAGAGAAGCGGCGATGAAGACCCTCCGCAGATACCTCCCAGAGATAAACCTTGAGGAGGAACGGATACCCTCAAGCATCCTCGACAAGATGGAGGTGAAGATGGAGGACTTCATGCTGGCCTATCGCGAAGTCACCCCGACAGCCATGCGTGAAGTCTACATCGAGGTCCCAACGGTCCACTGGACAGACATAGGCGGCCTCGACCAGGTCAAGAATGAGCTTATGGAGGCTGTTGAGTGGCCGATCAAGAATCCTGGAATGTTCCAGAGAATGGGAATCAAACCGCCCAAAGGGATACTCCTGTATGGGCCGCCAGGCTGCGGCAAGACCCTGCTTGCGAGGGCTGTTGCAACAGAGAGCGAAGCCAACTTCATATCCATAAAGGGACCCGAAGTCTTCTCGAAGTGGGTTGGGGAGAGCGAGAAGGCCATAAGGGAGATCTTCAGGAAGGGACGTTCAGCAGCGCCGGCGATAATATTCTTTGACGAACTTGACGCAATAGTCCCAAGGAGAGGCATGGGCTACGCAGACTCAGGAGCATCGGAACGGGTCATAAGCCAACTTTTAACAGAACTCGATGGAATAGAGTCATTGGAGAACGTTGTCGTCGTAGGAGCGACGAACAGGCCCGACTTAATAGACCCGGCCGTCCTCAGACCAGGCAGATTCGACAGGCTAATCTTCGTCCCGGCCCCAGACCAGAGGATTATAAAACAGATCTTCAAGATCCACACAGCCAAGATGCCTCTCTCACCAGACGTCGACCTGGACCAGCTGGTCAGGCTTGCCGCAGGCTATTCAGGCGCCGATATCGAGGCCGTCTGTCGTGAAGCCGCCATGAACGCTCTCAGAAGAGACGTAGAATCAAGGGACGTCACCATGATAGACTTCAAGGACGCCATATTGAAGATCAAGCCTAGCATAACTCAAGACATGAATACGTGGTATCAGAGCTTCACAAAGAGGTTTGCGGGTGAGAGGGCAGCCATCCCCGTGACCTAGGGGCGAAATCATCATGGAGAAGGTTTGGGGTCCACATCCGATCCACACCGTAATCGTCGAGATCCTTCAGAAGAAGGGAGCTATGACCGATACTGACCTACTCAAGGAACTGAAGGATTCGTATGGAGACGTCAGCTTCAGAGAGGTTAACAGAATCCTGATGAAGCTTGAGCTCTCAGGCATAGTCAGGGTCACAAGACTCCTCAAGAAGAAGAGGAGGGTTGAGCTGGTGGCCAGCTCCTAAGAGTTCTAGTCAGCCCTGAGAACTTGATTTGGAGCTCTTCCTCTTCTTCAAGACATCCTTTCCATACCGAACGAGCGCAGTCTCGAAATCTATGAAGCTCCTTCCTTCAACTCGGTTTCTGGACCAGAGGGTCTTGAGTTCTTCAAGGACCTCTATTCTATCAGACTCTTCAGTGACCTTTCCTTTAGTGAAGCCAAGTCTTCTCGCGGCTGCTATTGCCAGGTCTTGAGGTTGGGGGTCGGCCTTATCCCAGATTCCCCTCAATTCCCTGAGAAAGATACTCACAGTTACGTCCCCTATACCCTTGCCGAGTTCCTTGATCTTCAACTCAAGGTCTCTTGGACTGGTCGCCTCACCATGTAGCAGGTTCAGGTCTCCACCATACATGTTCTTGAGGTTACGCATCACTTCAAGCAGTTTGGTAGCTGTCTTGAAGTCGTAGCGGGCGTAGCCTCCTGAGTCGAGAACCTCAACCAGTCTATCCCAGCCCGCCCTCAAGACACTTTCAGGAGTCTTAAGGTTGTTCTCTATGAATTTGAGGTAGGTTTTGGAGGCAGTTTTTTCCGATATCTTTGCCCCGAAGAGAATCGAGGCAACAAACCATTTGAATACCTCATCTGTCTTTGAGCCCTCAAGGGTAATGCCTAGTTCTGTTGAGAATCTCTTCCCGAACCTATCCACCAGTTCTTCTATTGTTTCGCGAACGGGTCTTCGCCTGTACTTTGCGGAGTCCTTCATTTCTCCCAGACTCTAGATCTTTGACAGTCAAATATTTTAGGTAACACCAAGCAGGCTATATGTGGTGCGGGCCCGTGGTCTAGCGGTTAGGACGCCACCCTCACAAATCTAAGGCTCGATTTGAGTAAGTGAACCCTTGATCTCTGTCAGAGACGTACGGGAATCTTGGGAACGGTGGAAATCCCCGGTTCAAATCCGGGCGGGCCCACCAATTTGAATATGTGGGTGCCGCGCTAGCTCAATTTTTGATCCAAAAAAACTGGAGGAATTGCCGATTTGATACTAAACACTTCTTCGTGAATCTAGTCCGACGCTGATGAATATTGTTTAGCCCTTGTTATTGAGTGACAGTATCCTTTCGGCCACACCTTCCCGTAACACACACAGGTGGTGCGGGGCAGTATAATCTAAACTGGTTAAGCCTTCTATGTAGGCCTTATTCGTCTGGTGCGAAAGGCATTTCTGAAGGAGAAAAGTATGTGTATCTCTATTCAATAAGGAAGTTTGCTCTTTTGACGGATACATTGACCGGCCGTGAACTCGTGGAGAAAGCGTTCGTTTATCTAACTACTTTAACCAAAGAGTGTCGAAAGGCGCTGACCGCTCAGTTTGAGCATGAACACAAAGGGATGTCTTTCGATTCGATTGAGACGATTATGAGGCGGGATATTGAGTCTTGGTTTGCCAGGAGGGACAAGAGCATAGCGATAAGCCATGAAGAAAGCCTCAACGGGAGACCAGGGGAGATACTCATGATTTATTCAGGAGTGACTAAGGGTGCCCACTTCAAGATCCACGTTGAAAGTCGCTTTACATTGGCCGGCTCTTCAAGCAACGCGCCCTCTTATCTGAAAAACCTGAATCTCTACGTTGACAAAAGAGACTTTATGAAATAACAAAACTCTCAACCTTTTCTAAACAGTTCTATTGTAGGATCAAGATTCCATTCATGATGGAAAGACCACACCACAGATCTGTCTGTCCTTCAATTCTCACTCGATTGAAGGGTTCCTCAGTAACGCAGGCTACCAAAGGATACACGCCAAGAGATAAACTTCTGTTTACGCGATCAGGACTATCATCCAAATATCTAGAAAAACTATTGGCCACATCCAATTCTGGAGTGGCGTTCGTCGCCATAAAACGTTATGATTAAGTGTGCACTGCTCATTTTGATTGGTTCTCGATTACCTTGAGTTTGCCAGTTCTGCCAACACTCACCTGCAGTTCTCCTCTAAACGATCTTACCCGTCCATTCTCAATTTGAATTGTGTCACCAATTGAGACCATGTTTATTTGGGCGTTCCAGAGTGGCAACTTGATAGAACCAGTACCATCAGAGATTGTTGAGGTTGATAAGCCGAGAGGATTATTGCCGAACCTCGAGAAGACCGTCCTCGCGATTGGTTTCTCAACGATCCTTGCTTTCAGATTGACCCATTTGACCCTCAAATCTACATCTTTGATTTGCATGTCAACAGGTCCCAACTTCTCGATCTTCCTAACTGAAGTGGATTTGTTCCATGGCGGACTTTCAAAGTCTACTTCTGGCAGGTGCTTCAACGTTGCCTCGGTAAGGCGTAGTTGTGTGATTACCTTTTGATCTTGTGTTACGAGAAAAAAACCTTCATCCTTTGTCTTTTGGCGGCATTGGATCGATATGCCATTGTACGACGATTTCTCGTGTGTCCATGCATCTAAGAAACATGCAAGAAATTTGTGTGTTTCAAGCCCATATTTCTTCGAAACCCAGATCAGATACCAGAGACGCGTTATTTCGGGCATAGATTGCCGTTGGCCGCGGGGTCTCCCCCGCCCATTGTGCAACAGCTCTCTTCGTAGAACTCGTAAGCCTATCAACAAGATCATCTCATACAGGGTTGCCTTGCTCTTTAACTTTTGATCATTCAGCTGCGTGGGGTCCTGGAGGATAAGTTCACTAGGAAATACCTGTCATTCTTGGTGTCATGACTCTCAATGAGACAATTTGGGACGTAAGAATCTCGAGATTCCAAAGATGTGAGAAAGAATGCTTTGTGTGTATCACGAGTGTACACCCTATGCATCTCTCATTTGCGTATTGCGAGAGATAGATATGCTGGTTTTGCTATTCGGGCTCGGTGAAGCAGACTAGGCCTCCGAGTTGGCCAAGACGAATACCCGCCTTCGTTTCTGCGTTGACTATCCTTGTTTTGATACGCTTATTCTTTGAAATCTGTAAAAGCCTGTGAACCCTATTCTTCTCTCTGGTGTCAGCCAGATATCTATCCGTCAGCACAATATATTCGGGCTTCAGGTTACCGCACTCCCATTGACTGTTGACTAGTTCCTCTATTTCTTCGAGTGAATATAGGACAGCTGTACCGCCATCAATCTCATTAAGACGCTTTTCTAGAGTATCCATGATACGATTGGCATCTCCTGATGTAATCTCGCATAGTACCTTTCGGAACCCCTCGGTCTTCACCAAATCAGACACTTCGTGAAGTTGGCCTGCAGAGCCGACCAGTTCACCGAAGGTAGCAGCGTTGGGGCCATTTTCTTGAAAAAGCCACGGGTGATGTTTTTGAATGTGGCCGAGAAAGCCGCCTGCATAATTGGTCTTCATAGGAGCCGTAAGCACTATGCTACTTACGCCCTCCTTTAGCAGAGGCCTCAATGCATCTACGACACATTCGTGAAAATTATAGAGGCTCTTTTTGTCTTTGCCGTTGAGTTTCGCCGCGGCATAGGGTTTCACTACTTTGCTGAATATCTGCCACAGAACCGCGCCTTTCTCTTCGAAACCCACCAGTACCGCTACGGGGTATCCGCGTCTGCAGCGACGTTTACTCTTCCAATCTGCCACAGTATCTTACACTCCTTCACGTTTCAACAGTAAGGACGCCATCTTAGTGTGAAAGGCAATCATCGAGAAAGGACAGGCAAAAGTCTTCTTCACGGCCACAGTCAACATCGTCTCCTGTAAGGTACAGAGCTCTCAGGGACAAGGTTGAACACTCATCAAATCAAGTTTCCCTAGGGCCCTTGTGAATCTTCTTCCTTCTTCTATTCACCTCAGACATGCATGTGCTGCTTCAGGATGACCTAAATACGACGGTTCTGTATGGTAATCGTCCAGAAGAGTCTAAGACGCATCATGAAAGACAATTCAGAGAACAAGACCCCTTCTAAACTCGATATCGACAGACCGCAGGACTTCAAGTTCCATATCGCCTATGATGTCTATTCCAGAGCTTGGGAGGATAATACCTCTGAATCCGTTAGAATCAAACTCAACGAGCTTATATCTTCTCTCTCGAATGATGAGAACGGTTATTCGAGGTTCTACGCCCAGATACAGCAATACCGAAGAGACTTCACATCTTTCAGTCCGGGCAGGACAAGGATTGAGACCCAGAGAAAGAGGGCTTGGCAAAAGAGTGAGACTAGGGATAGGAGAAATCGTCGCTACAGATAAGAGGACTCTAGCAAGTAAGGCATTTGAGGGCTGTGCGGGATCTGAAAGCGCTTCTTGTGGAGTGCATTACTTCCAGCAATAAACCTCGAATGAATGAAGTTAATGACATCGCTAAGACTGCTGGCTACAATGTGGTCGGCCAAGTTACACAACATCGTGACTCAGTCGATCCAGCCTATTGCATAGGCGAAGGAAAACTCGACGAGATCAGAAGATTCATTGAAAAGGATTCAATCGAAGTGGTGATCTTTACTCGACAGCTTTCTGCTGGCCAAATGTTCCGAATTAAGAAGAAACTCAGTGATAGAATTCGCGTTCTCGACAGGAATTTGCTTATTTTAGAGATCTTCGAAAAACGCAGCGCGACAAAGGAGGCTTTGCTCCAAGTGGAATTAGCTAGATTGCGTTACACGTTTTCTTGGGGCAGAGAATCAGTTCGAATGCGTGGCATTGCAAGTGAACAGATGGGTCGAGGCGGCCCTGGCCAGTATCCTTACGAAGCCTATGAATCGATCTCGCGCAAACGAATAAGCAAAATCGAAAGCCAACTCCGCGACATAAGATTGAAGAAGGCTCATCTTCGCGAATACCGAGGAAAGGTCGGCTTCCAAATCGTAGCTTTGGCAGGCTACACTCAAAGCGGAAAGACCACCCTGTTCAACAGGCTCACGTCAGAATCAAAGGAAATAGGTATGGGGCCCTTTACTACGCTATCCACATTTGCCCGAAAAGTCTCAACATCTTCGAAAGGGGAATCTGACGATTCATTCATCATTATTGACTCTATTGGATTCATCGAAGATCTCAACCCTCTACTTCTAAACGCTTTCCACACTACATTGAGTGAACTCGCAAACTCGGACCTAATTCTTCTGTTCGTGGACGGCAGCGATGAAATTGAAAACGTGAAGAGAAAGATCTCTGCCTCTCGCAAAATCATGGATAAAGAAGCCAGCGGAGTTCCCGTTCTGATATGCATAAATAAGGTCGATATTGCGATGCGTGAACATTTGGACAAGGTACTTGAGGAAACCCGCAAGATATTCAGTGCAGAGGAGATACTGGAGATAAGCTCGAAGACAGGAGTCAATGTGCAAAATCTCCTATGGAAGATTGCAGAGAGACTCACCCCGGCGGCCCCAAGAATATGATCATGGACTACAAGCCATAAGTCTGTACGTTCTCTATCTTATCTATGAACAAGCGGGTTTGCGCCCCGGCGACAGCACCACTGCTCACGGAGTCTCCTTGTGATGGCCGGAATCTTGAGCGAGGGACATTGTTTCTCCCAACAGAATTGACACACAACGCTTACTTCAACTATGTTAGGTCAGATTTTAGCGCGCAGGGTTTTCCCGTTATTAGCGTTTTCATGTCAGGTTTGTCCAGTAGGTTATGCTTCTGGATTTGATTGGCTGTTTTGTGTTATGTGAAGCTTCTATGGTGTAGAGGAGGCATAGTATGCAGTAGCTGATGTGGATGGTGATGTTTTCCAGTCCTCTTGTCTTGTGGTTGTTGAGGTTGAGGTGTTCTTTGAGTGATGCAAAGACGAGCTCTATGATTGAGCGTTTCCTGTAGGTGCGTTTGAGGTTTTCTGGGCCGTGTGTTTTGAAGTCACTGGTTACCCTCAGAACGT
>Ga0315280_10000802_pt1 | contig 57057 bp, 44 predicted proteins | sample YL17G06_40_MG_FD_203697 | JGI IMG/M metagenome (GOLD analysis project Ga0315280, IMG submission 203697) | Sediment microbial communities from Yellowstone Lake, YNP, Wyoming, USA - YL17G06_40 | ecosystem: Environmental > Aquatic > Freshwater > Lake > Sediment | place: USA: Wyoming | collected... | reverse complement strand
TTCAAACGGCTTATCCTCCCTTTTCATTATGTAAGTACTGAATTTAGTAGGAAAAACTTTTATTTCCCACCCCTCCGGCACATCTATCTGGAATCGCCCCTCCTGGCAGGTGTAGGTGTAGGCTAAGGCGGAGGTGGTTAAAGCGAGAGCTAAAAAGAAACCTAGGATCAATAATCGCTTCATTTTAACCTCCTAAAGGTATATCTAATCAAAAGCGTGGAAGGAGTTAAGAGTTTTTATAATAACATCTCGGTACTTCGGGGTTTTCCCCCTCTCACCATAAAATCTATAGCATAGTTCATGCTTCACGAAAAAAGCATAAAACCCAAACCGCTGTTGTCTTTCATCATCTAATTTTAAGATAAATCCAGTCTCAACACCCATCATTATTGCTTCCGAGCTAGATAAATATGTTTCACTAGTTACTGTAAAACCATCATTTATATATAGGTTTACAATAAAATCATGGAACTTCTTTATGTCAAATGAACCACCACAATAATCCTTCATATATTCATCATTAACATTGCCCCAACCGATCCCAAAATCCTCATATGTCGCACTTTTTTTAATCCATACTTTCAAATAATCTTGTTCAAGAGAAACACTTCCTTCTTCCGGTAGGTCTATGGTAAACCGACCTTCCTGGCAGGTGTAAGTGTAGGCAAAAGCGGAGAAAACAAGGATAAAAAATATATATATCATCATTTTCGTCATTTCATCACCATTATTTAATAGTATGACCATAAGTATCATACAAAATATTATTAAAATACATAGGTGAAAAAGATGGAGCCCCCCAACCACCTGTTAATAAAATCTGGTTTGAACCATCATTATTCATCAAATAAATTCCTCTCTTTCCATTACGTTCGCTATCGAAAGCTATCTTCCGTCCATCAGGAGAAAAAGCTGGATTTCCATCATAATCGTCATTCAAAGTAAGTCTGGTAAGCCCCAAACCATCTGTATTAACGATATAGATATCTGATGCATTTGAATAACGACTAGACTCAAATACTATTTTACGCCCATCGGGAGAAAATACCGGTCTTGAATGCTCTTCACATGATTCTACTTTGGAATGAGTGAGGCGATTCTGATCAGAACCGTCAGCGTTCATTATAAAAATACCAAAATTATCTTCTCGCACAGAACGAAAAATAATTTTTGTCCCATTAGGTGAATAATATGGGGTGGCATCATAAATCAAATTGTTAGTTAGGCGTTTCTGCTTTGAACCATTAGTATCCATCACATAGATATCACTGTTATCAGTTCCCGAAGAGAATGCAATTTTAGAGCCATCAGGAGAGAAAACCGGTCGTTCTTTATAAGATTTATCGTTTGTAAGTTTTATCTGATCCGAGCCATCTACATTCATTATATAAATCTCACCTTCTCGGGTAAAGGCTATCTTGGTTCCATCAGGAGAAAACACCGGATCATCACCGAGACAATTTAAATCAGCATAATAATGACCATCTATAGTTATCAACCTTAACCACCCTAAACATGAATAAACGATACAATTCTTAGCATTCGTTAATCCTGATATCTTCATGAGCTCCTGTTCATCTGCAAAGATCGGGGTGTGGATGGATGTATAAACTGCTAATCCTAAAATCACAGATTTGAAAATGTCCATATTATCCTCCTGTTGACACCCACTCCGCTTTATATTCCGCTTCACGGGGAACATCTTTATACTTCTTCTCTTTGTGAGAGACATCCCCGAAAGGTCCACTAGAATCAATAACCGTTCTATAACCATCCTCAACTTTCTCCACCCATGCTGGCTTGGTGCAAGTTATCACCCATTCCCCTTTAGCTGGGTTAAGTTGTCCTGTTGTAGGATTCTGTTCTGTGATCTTCGTCTTATCACCCACCGAAGGTCTATCCTTAATATTAACTGAGAATCCAACTCTTTTAAAGCTCTCCTCTGCTTTCGTCACATCCATGCCTATCACACTTGGGACAGCAACAATCACCTCTGGTGGTATAGGCGGTGGAGGTGGTGGTGGTTTTTTGCCGTCCTTTCCCGGTCCGGCTGTAATTATAAAATATCCAGCTACCACTAGAGCAACAACACAAAGACTTATTAATGTGATGAGTAGACCTTTCTTATTAGGAGGCTTTGGCGGTGGAACAGGTTCTTTAAAACGCGGAGTGGGTTGAACAGATTCTGGAGGGAACACAGGCGCAGTTTCCCTCCCCTTGCTTAACACTAAATCAACGGTTTCAGAGGAGGGAATCTTGCTTCCCGGCATCGGGTTCTGACTTACAACTGCACCCTCTGCGATCTGGTTATTATATTCCTTTGTTTTGGTTCCAATAGTAATGCTAAGAGATCTTGCTTCACGTTCCACTTCTATTAAAGTTTTGTTCAACCAATTGGGCACTGTAATGACTACTAGTTCCCTCCCCTTGCTAAACACCAAATCAACCGATTCCGATGGATTAATCTTGCTTCCAAACGCCGGATTCTGATTTATGACCAATCCTGCTATTATCTGGTTACTATATTCCTCAGTTTGAGTTCCAATCCTAATTCCCAGCGATTTTGCCTCACGTTCTACTTCCGCTAAAGGCTTCCCCACCCAATTAGGCACATCAATTATCTGTGGAATCTTTTTAATAGCCTTTGCCATCTCAACCGCGTTGGGAAAGCGGTTTTCCTGTCGTTTCTCCACTGCCCTCAGAATCACATTACATATCTCCATTGAAAGTCTTGGGTTTATATCACGCGGTGGGATTGGTGTTTCCTGTGTATGTTTATACATAAGCTCATAAGGGTCGCCACTAAAAGGCGGGTATCCAGTCGCCATGTGATACATGGTAATGCCCAGACTGTAAATATCTGTCACATAAGAAACATTGCCAAAGTGTTTGGGGGAAAATTGCTCGGGAGCGGCATATTCAGGAGTATAAGAGGGTCGGGTTGTGCTGTGGGTGATGGTGTCCAATGCTTTGGCAATACCAAAATCAGCCAGATAGGCTTTTCCCTGGGTGTCAATGAATATGTTGGAAGGTTTAATGTCTCGGTGAACGAAATGATGTTTATGCGCAGCGTGAAGGGCGGAAAGGATTTGCATTATATAACTGATCATCTGCTCCTCTGGAAGCGGGTGGGAGCCGATTATTTTGCGCAAATCCGTGCCCTGGACGTAATCCATGAGGATGTAGAAACTATCTTTGTAAGGTTCAAAGTCCCTCACCCGCACGATGTTGGGGTGATCAAGCAAGGCACCGATCTGGGCTTCCTGCAGGAATTTGCGTTTGATTTCATCACGGGCGCTACCCGAAAGCAGGTGTGAGAAGAGGAACTTGAGAGCTACTTGTTGATTGAGGAATTGATGACGAGCAAGCCAAACCTCGCCCATGCCGCCAGCGCCTAGCTTGCGCTCCAGAATGTATTTTTCGGATATGACTTCGCCTTCGTGCATTTAATACTGCCTCGTTTACATATTATCACTCTTTCGCTTGTTTCGGCATGTTTCTAAAGCTTCAGCCATTTCCTCAGCACTTTGAAAACGTTTTTCTAGTCGTATTTGAATAGCTTTCATAATAATAGAACTCAGACCTGATGTGATTTTTTCATTTATCTCATTTGGCGCGATAGGCGGTTTGAAACCTAACTTTACTTCTAATTCTACATCACCCCAAAATGGGAGCTTCCCGGTAGTTATCTCATACATAATCACACCCAAACTGTATAAATCAGTAGTGATATTAGGTTTGTCAACATCAGCAATAGATTGATAAACTATTGTTCCAAACAATCGTTTGTTATGTAAATAATGATAATCCATGATAACAGCATCAATAAATCCTGATAGATATACTTTGCCATTTTTATCAATAAATATTTTTGAGGGGCTTACGTTACGGTGGATGATGTTGTGTTTGTGAGCGGCAGAGAGGGCGGAGAGGATCTGTGTGACGTAATATATGATTTGTGTTTGTGTTTTGGGGAGATGGTTAGCGGTGATGAGGTTACGGATGTCCTTGCCGTCAATGTAATCCATGACGATAAAGTAGCTGTCTTGGTATGGCTCAAAATCACGCACCTGGACGATGTTTGGATGATCAAGCCTTTGAATGAAACTTAAATCACGTATTAATCTTTTGATCTCCTTTTTAGTGCATGCAGATAGCGAATCTGGGTAAAGGAACTTCAGTGCCACCTGCCTATTCAGGAATTGATGACGAGCAAGCCAAACCTCGCCCATGCCGCCAGCGCCTAGCCTGCGCACCAGAATGTATTTATCGGATATGACTTCGCCTTCGTGCATATCTATCACCAATGTAACTATAGCTTATTTGTGATGCCTTATCACAATCAATTTACTCGTTTTTCAGGAGATGATTATAGACACTAATTTGAGGTGAGACAACCAGAAGAGTGTAACCATAGAAATACCCTCGTTTAGTTTTAGATTAGAGACATAGGGTTAAGATTTGCTGTGGGTTTAATGTTTAAGCTCACCCCTTAAACGTTTTTGATGAATTTGATGGTAGCGGCAGGGGGGCTTCACCCCCCTGCACCCCCCTCAGAGATACTGAGGTCCTGTATCCTTAGTCCCCCGAAACGCGGATGCCGCAGTCGCGGTCCTGAAGGGAGGGATCATCCCTGCCGCGACCGGCACAACGCAAGCGCGCCGAAACATTGATCCAGCAACCGCCGTGAAGCACTCTATACTTGTCGCCCATAACAGCATTCCTGCTTCCCCCCGGATACACATCATACCAATCGCTGCACCATTCCCATACATTCCCCGCCATATCATATAAACTATATCCATTTGGCTGGAATAATCCAACATTCATACTTGGCGGTGACCCGTCCCCTTGGTTATCCCTGTTGCAGCATGCATTCTTGTTCCATTCATTTCCCCAAGGGAACTCATAATGCTTAGGTCCCCCAGCAGCATATTCCCATTCCGCTTCCGTTGGTAACCGCAAATTATACTGAGTACAGAAATCCCTCGCCCCATACCAACTTACATTCACAACTGGATGATCCCCCCAATCACTATCGGCAGAGTATCTATTTCCGCTTTGGGTGATATGCGCATACTGATCCAAACTTATCCACTGCTGCAATTGGCTGGAAGATGGTTTCACTTCATTCAAGAAAGCCACATATTGCCCTATAGTTACCTCTGTCTCCCCCATCCAAAAGCTATCCACAGTAACCGGATGCACCGGCTTCTCATCCGCTTTCCCCTCATTGCTCCCCATCTGGAAAGTGCCTCCGGGGATGCGGATTAGTTTTATGCCGGGTCCTACTACCTTAGTTTCTAAATTTGCTCCTTTCCATTCCTTTCTATTAGAAATTCCAAACCAATTAGTATTGGCGCCAATAATAATCGCCGGTATGACTAGCGATAATATTAATATCCACCACAGCCAAGCTAAGCTCTTTTTCTTAGTTCTATTATAAACACTCTTTTCTAGCTTACTATCTATCACCGCTGGAGTTGGCGTTTGGTATAGTTCCGTCACGGTCTCTTCTGCGGGTTCAGGTGGTTTTGGTGGAATTTTGCTTCCCTTGCTCAACACCACTTCTATTACTGAACCACACTCAACTTTTAATCCTGTCCTCGGTTTTTGCTCTATAATTGCTCCTGCAGCAATCCGATCATCATACTTTTCTGATGTGATTACTATCTTTAACCCTTGATTTCTAACTTTAGATTCAGCATTTGTAAAGAGCATTCCGATGCAATTTGGGACATCAATATCAATTGGCTTTTGATTAACAGCCTCCTCTAATGCATAATAGAACTCACTTGCTTTTGCATAACGCTCCTCCTTTTCTTTAGCCAAACCCTTCAGAATCACACTGTTGATCGGTTCGGGCAAACCCTCAATCGGTTGCGGGGCAATATTAATAGTTTGATAGCTTATATCTCCCTTATAGAAGGGCGGTCTCCCATTAAGGAGGTGATAGCAACTGGCAGCAAGTCCATAGACATCGGTGCGCCGGTCAGCTTCCTGACCCTGCACCTGCTCCGGGGCAGCATAACCCGGGGAGAAACCCGCTGCTCTAGTGATGCGTGTCAAGCTTTCTTGAGCTGCCCGGGCGATGCCAAAATCCAATAGATAGACACATCCATGCCGATCGACCATCATATTGGATGGCTTTAGATCAAGGTGGAGGATTTTACGGCTATGGGCATAATGTACTGCATCACAAATTGGCTTAATTACTTGAAGAAGCTCTAACGGTGAGAAGTTACTACCCCTCTGATAACGCCATTTGACAAGATCCAGCCCTTCTATATAAGCCATGGAGATGAAAAAGAGCTTGCCTTCGTTGTGGATATCGTTTATACGGACAATATTGGGGTGATTGAGTTCCTGCGCCAGCTTAACTTCGCGCTTGAGATCTGCTTCAGCCTGAGAATCCAAACCAAATCCGACATTGACGAATTTAAGGACAAGTTTTTTATCAAGGGTGCGATCGTAAGCCAGCCAAACCTGACCCATACCACCTGCGCCCAGAGGTTCTTGTGAGATGATCTGGAAGCGGTTGTTGAATATAGCACCTTGATGAATAGGCATTCAAAGTCCTGACAAAAGATTTGCCTATTGATTATACAATATGTGATTAACTTTACGATTTTTCTGGTGAGCACTCGAAGATAGACCCGAGAAAAAGCAAAACGAATTAACTCAAACTTTCTGCAGTAGATGTTTACTGAATAATGCACCAAGAATTTTGTATCGTTTTTGTATTCCAACTACCACTAATAACCGTATAATACCGCTTGTCAAGCATAGATTAACATACACCGCAACCTCTCATTAACACTAATTTCCAATAACAATCATTCACAACCATCACAATCCAATAAAGCGCATTTAGCGGACTTAAAATCCGCTGACCCCTAGGGTCGTGCGGGTTCAAGTCCCGCCCTCGGCACAATCCAGCCCCTTATTTTATCCCCTAAATCCCCAGGGCGCGAACTCCCCCCACCCAAACATTGTTACTTGACTATGGACTGCAATATCTATATAATTTAATGGGGGATAATGGCAGGGAGGTAGCTATGAAAAGGATAATGGTTTTTGCGGGCATAGCCGTGCTGTTTGTGCTGGCGGGCGCAGGTTTTATGCAAAAGAATGCCAACTCTGCGCCGGAACCCAACAGCGGACCCAACTGGTTCAGCGTGGAAGCCACCGATTTGCGCCTGTGGGTGGCGGAGAGCGGGCTCTATGGTGGTTGGTATCAGAACGATGATCACGGGCTTTTGTTTCACATCTCCACCCCGCGCAACCCGGATTATCATGGACCCCAGTATGGTCTTCATTCCAATCCCACTAACGATGGCGGTTTCTATGGCAATGACTGGGATCATTGGGCTGCTATGCCGGAGGGTGTGACTATACCAGCAGGCAGCACAGCCTCGGTTGCCTTTTGGGCGCATTGGAGTCTTGAGGAGGATGCTGACGGCGTAAAACTTGAAATAGCCACCAGTCAGGATAACTATACCGTCTGGACATGTTTACAACCAACTGGATCAGAACCGTGTGCACCATGGCAATGTGAGGGAACAGGCTGGTGTTACGATGGGAATGTTGGTGGGTATGGAGATTGGAGTCAGTATTCCTGTGATTTGACCAGTTATAATGGAAAAACCATTAAGTTGCGCTTTCGCATAATCACAGACGATAGCCAGGTTTACACAGGTTTCTTAGTGGATGATGTTGCCATCATTGCCAATGGATTTCCCATTGCCAACTACGGATTTGAATTGCTTAATCCAAACTTGATGTGGGTTACTGATGCTTATTGGGGCAGGACTGTGCAATCCCTATGGACTGATACAGTCATGTTCCAGGGGGAGGTAATCGCTGGGTTGTCCACTAGTTATGTGGCGGACTACTTTGACTTTGACTGGCAGGCATTTGGCGCCTGGCTGGGACCACCATTGCACCTTCGCCAAACCACTCGTTGGACCGCACCCACAGGGCAACCTAAATTTGACCTGGACACCTATTTTTATGCACCTTCGGGTACAGGTGCCGGCAAATACATCATCGCTGACTGCTATCTGAAAAATATTGAAGGCTCCACAATTAACAACCTCTACCTCGCCTGCCATATGGAACCGACAATAGAATTAGGATTTGATGATCAAGCGAATTATTACTCAGCAGAAAAGATGCTATGGGTTTGCGATTACGGGCAATTGGATCAGGACTGCGTAGGGATTATGTATTTGGCACCTGGTTCTCCAAACCCTCGTGCTGCTGTGATTTCCAATATCCCAAATTGGGGTAATGATAGCTGGCTCTATACCAATATGTCTACTCAACAATACAGTGGGCAAACAGCTGCGGGCAAGTGGTATACTTTGCTTTCCGCAGGACCTTATAACAGCGCAAGTTTCCAACCTCAGCTCCTGTGCGGCGTGGTGCGTTTCACCTTTGCTTTTGTGTGCGGGAATTCATCAACGGATCTAGACAACAATGCTACAAGTTGCCGCATCTGGTATAACGCTAACCTTGCCAATAATCCGCAAATACCCAACAAGGTGGCACCAACAAGCTTGGGGAATATTAAAGCGCTGTATAACAGGTAGATATATCAGAAGCACAAGCCCCTCCAATAATCGGGGGGCTTTTTCATAACACCGTGTCATCCCATATTGCCAAACCGCCCCGCTTTGCTACAATGGGGCAAAAGTAACGAAAGGTCTATTTGGATAGTCCCGCACTAAAAGCCAAACTGGAGAGCCGTAAAGCCACCATTGCAGTGCTGGGGCTGGGCTATGTCGGTCTGCCCCTGGCGCTTATGTTCAGCGAGAAGGGTTTTCCCATCATCGGCTTTGATGTGGATGAAGGCAAAATCACCGCACTGGCGCAGGGCAGGTCCTACATCCGCGAAATCCCCTCCGAGCGCATCATCTCCTCCCTTGCCCGCAAATTCCTCCCCACCGCTGATCCCGCCGCCCTCGCCCAAGCCGATGTGTTCATCATCTGTGTGCCCACCCCCCTCAACCCGGATAAATCGCCCTTTATGGACTATGTGGTGGATACCTGCCGCATCGTGTCCAAAGCGCTTGCTCCGGGCAAGTTGGTCTCGCTGGAATCCACGGTCTATCCCGGCGCCACCCGCGGAGAGGTCGTCGCCGCGCTGGAGGAGAGCGGGCTAAAGGCAGGCGTGGACTTCTATTTGGTACACAGCCCCGAGCGCATAGACCCCGGCAGCGGCTATCCTACCGAGGAGATCCCCAAGCTGGTTGCCGGCTTCAACGAACAGTCCTTGGATCTGGGTCAGGCGCTATACGGGAAAATATTCAATTATGTCGTTCCAGTTGCCACACTGGAGGTGGCGGAGGCAGCCAAGCTCTACGAAAACATATATCGTGCGGTCAACATCGCCCTGGCGAACGAGATGCGCACCATATGCCGCGCTCTGGGCATTGACCCCTGGGCGGTGATAGACGCAGCCTCCACCAAGCCTTATGGGTTCTCGCCATTCTATCCGGGACCCGGCATCGGCGGGCATTGCATCCCGCTGGATCCGCACTATCTGGCGTGGCGTGCCCAGCAGGAGGGCATGGCGGCGCGCTTTATTGAGCTGGCGGCGCAGGTGAACGAGGCGGTGCCGACGCAGTTGATGCTCTTCGTGGAGGGGGCATTGGAGGCGCGGGGGTGCCGGCTGAATGGTGCAAACATCCTGGTGCTGGGGGTGGCATACAAGCGCGATGTGGATGACATGCGGGAAAGCCCGGCGATAGACCTGATAGAGCTATTAATCAAGCGGGGGGCGCATGTAATCTACCACGATCCGTATATCCCGCGCATCAGGGGGCTCAGGCAGACGGAGTTGGAACTGGAGAGTGTGCCGCTATCGGCGGAGATGCTGGGGTCACAGCACGCGGTAATCATCGCCACCGACCATAATTGCATTGACTATGCGTGGGTGGCGGCATCGGCAGCGCTGGTGATTGACCCGCGGGGCGTTACCCGGCGGCTGGGCATTATAGGCGATAACATCTTGGTGTATTAGAGGAGATAGGGATGAAAAAAACGCTGAGCATAGTTTTGTTGTTTTTGATCGCGTTGGTGGTAGGCACATTTGTATTCCGGATCTTTGCCTGGTTTATGTGGCACCTTTTCCTGCCACTTGTGTTTGGACTTATAGTAATCTTTATCATCGTCCGGCTGGTTTCGCGCAAATAGGGTCGGCTCAATCGTCCAGAGTATTACAGAACATAAAGGAGGATGTAATGGCGGGAATATCCAATCGTATGGTGGGGCTTATCACGGTGATAGTGCTGTTGGTGGGTGCCTGGGTGGTGCTCCGCTTTCTGATCAATGTGCTCATCTAGCCCATCGTAAGCGAGCTTTGGTTCCCCATTGTTCTGATCATCGTCGTCGTTCTTCTCTTTCTGCTGTTCAGCAAACGCAAATAAACGATTGTTTGAATCACATGGCAAGGATTGGGGCAGGGTTGCCCCATTCTTTTTTTGCCCATCCCACACCTTACTATATAAAGTCGTGTATAATGTATAATTCACCCCCAAATTGACATGCGCTTTTGGGGAAGGGTAGATATCAAAGCTAGGTAACATCTACATTATCGCTTTGGAACAAGGGGATCGCACTGTAGCAATATGAAATTACAGCGCAAGATACTGTTGTGGGCGGTTATCATCGTCGCGGGCGTTATTGCTGCGCTGTGGGGTTTATTTTACCTGTTAAACGCCGGTCGTTCGCTCAGCTTTGAATTCAACATTCTGCTATCGCTTGTCCTTGGTCTGGCGGCTTTGGGGTTGACATTGTGGCTGGCGCACAGGCTGGTTCTCTCCAAACTCGCCAGCTTGAACCGGGAAATAGAATCGGTGCTTGCCGGCGACGACATATACCGCAAAGTAGAGTTTGATAGCAAAGACGAGTTCGCCGAGCTAGCAACCGGCGTGAATGGGTTGCTGGGAAAGCTGCGGGAATATCAAAGCGAGAGCCATGATAGCGAGCTAAAGGATCGGTTGCTCCTGAACAGCTTCACCTCCCCGCTTGTGGCATTGAACAGTGAAGGTGAGATACTTTTTAGCAATGAAGCTTTTGCCAGGTTATGCGGTAAAACGATTAATGACATTACAGGAAAACCGGCACAAGACTGTTTTACCTTGCTGGGTGACAAAGCGGTCAAACAGGCACTGGCAGAAGTTACCTCCTCCAGTAATCCCCAGGAAATAGAAGTCGCGGCTGACGATCGGATTTACCATTGCCATGTATTTCAGTCGCCGTGGGGTGGGCTATTGCAGCTGGAGGATATCACCGAGATCAAAGCGGCGGAGCGCAACCTTGACCGGCACAAGCGCACCATAGCCAGCCTTTACGAGTTCTCGCATGAGATCAACAAATCCCGCAATATGGACGAGCTGGCGTCAGGCATGGTGCGCCTCCTCTCCGATAATCCTAGTGTGCTGGGGGTGGGCTTTTATGTGCTTAGTGGTCCACACAGGTTCCTTAAATTGCAATCATCCTATATTTCGGGATCTTCAAACTTTGGGTTTGTGGGCGAACTTTCATTGGATGAGCCCCTGGTAGATGAGGTGTGCAAAGCAAATGGGGTATGGCTTGCCGATGATTATCAGAAGAAGCAGGTGTTTCTCTACGATGTGAAGGAGAGGGGAGAGGAGAATGTCCTGCTCTTCCCGTTGCAGTCCGGCAACGAACTGGTCGGGATACTTAACATGGTGCTAAAGTCCTATGATCGTGATTCCATCAGCTTTTTGGAGATGATCTCGCGGGAGATTGGCACCGGCATGAAGCACAAGCAGGCGGAAAGCTCGCTCAGGAAGAGCGAGATGTTTGTGCGGTCCATTGTGGAGCGGTCGCCCATTGGGATTTCGGTGCGAAGCAAAACGGGCGGTTTGATCACTTACAACGAGGCGTGGAAGCGACTATGGGGTAAAACTGACGAAAATATCATGAGCGATTTTTCCAAGGAGCGCAAAACACTGGAGTTTGATGAGAACGATAGCTATCTTGGTCCATATCGTGCGGATGTCAACCGTGTCTATGAAAAAGGCGGCTTCTGCCTGATTCCCGAACTGGAGATAAAATCGCCACGCCCCGGTGGGGCAATGTGGCTCAGCCAATACTTCTACTCAATTGAGGATGCCAACGGTGAGGTGGAACAGGTTGTCATCCTGACCATAGACATCTCGGAACACAAACGCGCCGAACTGTTGCAAGGCATGGCATTCCAAATCTCCGAGGCTGTCAATACCACTGATAACCTGCACGAACTCTATCCGCTTATACATCAAATAGTAGGCGGATTTATGAAGGTGAATAACTTCGTTATTGCCCTCTATGATAGTGCAACCGACATGGTTCAAGCCCCTTACTATGTGGATGAACACGATGAATATTTCGGTCCACGCAAACTGGGCAAGAGTGTCATTGACCAGATCATTCGCACAGGTAAATCCATCATGTGGGGACCGGGCGAATATGAGAAAGTGGTGGCAAATTTGGGACTGGAGCCGATAGGCACGCCCTCGGCATCGTGGCTGGGGGTGCCGCTTAAGACCAAAAACCGGCTCATCGGCGTGGTGGTCGTGCAAAGCTACCGCGACGACATTGTATTTGGGCAGACCGAAAAGAATGTGCTGGAGTTTGCATCCAACCAGATCGCACTCGCTATAGAGCGCAAGCAGGCGGAGGAGGAGCTTAAAGCAAGCCTGGAGTTCAATCGGGCAGTTATTGAACATTCACCCCTTTCCATCACCATCCGCGATCAAACCGGCAGGCTGACGACCTATAACCAGACCTGGCTGGATATGTGGAATATCAGCGATGATGATCTTGATTTAAATATGCAGAAAGATCGCCCCTTGGCTGAGATTCTCGGTTTCCTTGGTGAGTGGAAGGATAAGGTCATAGACATATACAATCACGGCGGGATTCTTTTTATTCCCGAGTTTCGCTATCCTCTCCCCCGTCCCGGTGCACCCAAGTGGCTTTCTTACTATTTTTATGCCATCATCGATGACCAGGGCAATGTAGTGCAGGTGGTGAACATCACCGAGGACATTACGGAGCGCAAGCGTAGTGAGGAAATACGGGTAGCTGCTTTCAAGATAACCGAAGCCGCCAACAGCTCCGAAAACCTGCCCGACCTCTTCAGTTCCATCCACCGCATTTTGGATGATCTGATCAAGGCACCCAATTTCTTCATCGCCCTTTTGGATGAAGAATCCCGCCGCGTCACATTCCCCTACTATGTCGACGAAAAAGATTCCCTGCCTGATCAGCCATACTATGATTTGAGAGACTTGGCAGAGGTGGATGAACAGGGCAGGAGTCGGGGAAGCCTTACCGATTACATTTTGCAAAATGGGGAACCCCTGTTTTTTAATGATGGGAAAGCCCATCAATTCATGAAGAAATACAACATGATGGCGCATGGAACGCTCGCATATGCCTGGATGGGCGTTCCACTTAAGATCAGGAATAAAGTCACAGGGGTGATGGTGTGCCAGAGCTATTCGCCGGATGTAAACTACCACGAAGAAGACTTGAAGATACTGGAGTTTGTTAGCAATCAAATTGCACTCGCTATCGAGCGAAAACTGTCAGAAGAATTTCTACGCAGCACCGATCTTTTAAACCGTGCCGTTATAGAGAACTCTCCTCTGTCGATCACCGTCCGGAATCCCAAAGGACAATTACTTCTTTATAACAAGACCTGGCGTGATATGTGGCTTATCACTGATGAAGAACTTTGGGACAATATGCATGGAGAGGCATCTTTGGAAGAACGTTTCAGTTTCATGGGTGAATGGCTTGATCCGGTCATGAAGTTATATACTGAAGGCGGCTCTTTGGTCATCCCGGAATTTGCCGTTGTATGGGATCGTCCCTGTGCGGTAAGCTGGCTTTCTTATGTTTTTTATGCTATCCGGGATGAAAATGGTGAAGTGGCAATGGTAGTCTTGATGACTGAAGATATTTCTGAAGCAAAACATTCACAGTTATTGCAGGAAGCTCTTTTCCGCATCTCAGAGGCAGCCAATACCGCCGAAAACCTTCAGGACCTTTACGCAAAAATACACCAAATAATGAGTGAATTGATAAGCGCCCGCAACTTCTTTATCGCGCTCTATGACGAAAAGGACGACACCCTTACCTTCCCTTATGCCGTGGACGATGGCGGTCCCTATCATGAAACGCGAAAACTGGGGCATGGCTTCACTGATCATATAATCAGGACGGGCAAAACACTGCGAGCAGGAAGAGACGAGCTTGAAGGGTTGAAGAAGCAGTACGGCATAGAGCAGATAGGCACAGTTGCCGAATACTGGCTGGGGGTGCCATTAAAGACTGCTGAGAAAACAATTGGCGCATTGGTCATCCAAAGTTACGAAAAAAATCAGCCACTGGGTGAGAACGAACAAAATATACTGCAGTTTATTTCCACGCAGGTTGCAATGGCGATAGAGCGCAAGCAGGCAGAGGAGGCATTGCGCGCCAGCGAGGAGAAATTCCGCCAGATCGCCGAGAATATTAACGAAGTGTTCTGGGTGCGTGACTTTAAGACCAAGGAATTGCTATATATCAGTCCTTCCTACGATGTGCTGACCGGTTATTCCAGTCAGGGACTTTACGAGGATTACGAAAGATACACACTCGCCATCCACCCCGATGATGCAAAGCGAGTCCAGGATGCGGTGGCAAAACAATACCAGGATGGTCTATTCAACGAGGAGTATAGAATCCTGCGTCCCGATGGGACAACGCGGTGGGTGAGGGATCGCACCTATCCCGTCGCCGATGAAGTGGGTGCTATCGTCCGGCTGGTGGGCATCGCCGAGGACATCACCTCGCGTAAACGCGCCGAGTTGATACAAAACGCCGTGTTCAAAATCTCGGAAGCTGCCCACACCGTTGCCAACCTCCAGGATCTCTATGCATCCATCCACAGAATCCTTGGGGAGATAATCAACGCCCGCAATTTCTACATCGCTGTCTACGATGAGCCAACCGATACATTCTACTTCCCCTATCATGTGGATGAAGTGGACGAGACACCGGATCCCCGTAAGATGGGCAAGTCCATCACCGAGTATGTCTTCAAAACCGGGGTGCCACTGCTCGCCAAGCCCGAGGAGTTTGACCAGATCCGCAAGGAACACGGGTTCAAACTGCAGGGTTCTCTCTCCAAATACTGGCTGGGCGTCCCGCTTAAAACACAGGATAGAAGCATAGGCGTTTTGGTGGTGCAAAGCTATTCGGAAGATGTAAGGATAGACGAGGTGGATAAGGAAGTCCTGCAGTTTGTCTCCACACAGGTGGCGATGGCAATTGAGCGCAAGCGGGCAATGGAGGCACTTCGCTCCAGCGAGGAGTTCAACCGGGCGATAGTAGAAAACTCACCGCTGGGGATAGCTGTGCGCGATCCGAAGGGCAGACTTCTCAGCTTCAACGAGACCTGGCGGCTGATGTGGGAACTTAGCAATGACGATTTGAGCCGCGATATGCAGGAACATGACAAAGGCAAGGATCTTCGGCAGCGCTTTGGCACTCTAAGGGAATGGCACGAAGAAATAGCAAAGGTGTTTAGCCAGGGCGGCAACCTGTTCATCCCCGAAGTTGCCATAGAGAGCGCAAGAACCAAGGAACATAAATGGCTTTCGTTCTACTTTTACGAGATCAGGGATGAAGAGGGGAAGATTGACCGCATCGTCACCTTAACCGAGGACATCACTGAGCGCAAGAAAGCGGAGGAAAAGCTGCGGCAGGTGCTGGAGGAACTGGAGACAGCCAACACCCAGCTTAAAAAAGTAGACCAGCTAAAGACTGAGTTCCTGAACATGACCTCCCATGAGCTAAAAACGCCACTCACTTCCATCCTCGGCTACTCCGAGCTACTCACTGAAGGTGTGCTGGGCGAGATTCACCCCAATCAGGAAAAGGCGCTGGATGGCATCGTCCGCAACGCCCAGCAACTGCGCAAGCTGGTGGATGAACTGCTGGAGACCTCCCGCATAGAGAGCGGCACCCTCAAGCTAGTTATTGAACCCATAGCGATAAAGGATATGCTGGGCGATGTTGTGGAGAGCATGCAGGCTCATGCTGCCGAGCACAAGGTCAAACTGGCACTGCAGACACCGGCAAAGCTCCCCATCATTTATTGCGATATCCAGCGTATAACGCAAGTCCTGTATAACCTGATAGATAACGCCATCAAGTTTTCGCCCGAGGACGGCACGATTACAATCATGGCTAAGCCTGATAAAAACGAAGTGCTTTTGGGGGTGCAGGATCAGGGCGTAGGTATCCCCCCCGATGAGGTGGACAAAGTGTTTGAGCGGTTCTATCAGGTGGATATGTTTGACAACCGCCAAAAAGGAGGGCTGGGGTTGGGGCTTGCCATATCCAAAGGCATAGTGGAGGCGCACCAAGGCAGAATATGGGTTACCAGCCAGATAGGCAAGGGCTCGACCTTCTGGTTCGCTCTGCCACTGGAGGAAAAATAGCCTTGCCAAAATTCAGATCATCCATCCCGATAATCCAGAAACCAATTCGTAAACATATTTCAAAAGCACATGTCAACTGAAGTCAAAGCCGAACTCATCGCCGTAGGCGAGGAGGTGCTGGCGGGGCAGACTATTAGCTCCAATACCGCCGAAATCGCAACCATGCTCGCCGGGATGGGAATTGTCCCGCACCACCACACCGAGGTGGGCGACCGTCCCGACGATATCGCACAGGCACTCACTCTGGCAATGGAACGCAGCCGGCTGGTGATAATTACCGGAGGGCTTGGTCCCACCACGGACGACATCACCCGACCGGTTGTCGCTTCGGCACTTGGTCTTCCGTTAATCCGCGACGAAAACATCATCCACATTATAGAGGAACGATTCCACGCTCGTGGTTCCACCATGCCCGCCTCCAATCTGGTGCAGGCGGATGTCCCACAGGGCGCCAAACCCCTGCCCAATCTGTTGGGGACAGCTCCCGGACTTTATATCCAGTATGATCATTGTCACATCTTCCTGCTGCCGGGCGTCCCTGCCGAGATGCGTGCCATCATGCGGGAAACCATCCTGCCCATGCTGGGCGAGCTATTCCCCGGGCTGGAGCCGCTCTATGTGCGAAAGCTGCGTATAGTGGGGCTGCCGGAAAGCCGCCTCGCCGATCTCTTAGCTGATGCGAAGTGGGCACAGGATCTGGGCGTGGCATATCTGCCGCAGGAAAACGAGATTTACCTCCTGTTCAAGGGCGAGAAGGCGATAACGGACAAAGCGGCAGAGTTTGCCTACCAGAAGTTGGGCGCACACATCTATGCCGAGGGGGATGTGGGGATGCCGGAATTGGTAGGGCAGATACTGCGAGAGAGGAAACTCACACTGGCAACGGCGGAAAGCTGCACCGGCGGTCTGGTGGGCAAACTGCTCACCGATGTGCCGGGGAGTTCGGACTGCTATCTGGGTGGGGCGGTCGTTTATTCCAATCACGCCAAGTCTGTGCTTGCCGGCGTGGCACCGGCTTTGATAGAGGATTTGGGTGCGGTAAGTGCACCGGTGGCAAAGGCGCTGGCGGAAGGGATAAGAGCCAAGTTGGGAGCGGATTTAGCGATTGGGATAACCGGCATCGCGGGACCGGGCGGTGGAACCATGGAGAAGCCGGTTGGTTTGGTCTTTGCCGCGCTGGCGACAGGAAACGAAACCATAGTCTGCAAATGGCAGTTTGGCGGGGGAAGGAAGCACATCCGCAGCCGCGCCGCCTGCTGGGCGCTGGATTTGGTGCGCCGGCACATCCTTGGCGCCTGGGAGCACCTGTGAGCCGATTTGCCGATTGGCAAAAGCACTGGCTTCATCTTGCAGCGGGGCTCTTAACGTCCCTCTTTTGCCTTCTCTACATCGCGGTTGATCCACCTCGTTCCGGAGTCGGTCTTCCCATGGACGATAGTTACATCCATCTGGATTTTGCCCGCAACTTGGCGCTCTGGGGGGAACTGGCGTTTAATCATGGCATAGCGTCAGCCGGAACCTCGTCGCTGGGGTGGGATATTCTGCTGATGCCGGCGTTCTGGCTGGGTGTTGATCCAATCTGGTGGGCGGTGTTGCTCTCGCTGTTGAGCCAGGCGGTGGCTGCTTGGTGGTTTGCGCAACTCTGTGTGCATGCGGCTGAGGGGCGCAACCTGGCAGTTTGGACTCCAGCGCTGGCTGTAATTCTGTTCGCGAGTTCGGGAATTCTACTTTGGTACGGCAGTAGCGGGATGGAAACCAGCCTGTTCCTCGCGCTTTGCTTCATTGCACTTGCGCAATTTGATAATGGCAAGAGGATAGTGCCGGCTTTGTGGTGTGGCGCCGCGGTATTCATTCGCTTTGAGGCGCTCTTGCTGGCGCTGGTGATGTTCCTCTTCACCTTCTTTGCCGCCCGGGAGGGGATGGGGAAGCGGTTGCGACAGTCGTTCCCCTTCCTGCTGATCCCCCCGCTGTTTTATCTACCCGCGCTGTTTGCCAACCTGTTCGCCGAGGGCACTCCCTGGCCCGGCACCTTCCAGGGGCGGGTGATGCTCCTAACCCTAAGCTTCAACTTGTTTGATCCCACCCGCCTGCTTGAGCATCTTTCACGCTGGGCTATCTTCCTTCATGGCTGGTTCCTGGGGGTTTCCTACCAAAACCTGCTTCCCGATTTCTTTTCACTTCCGCTGGATCTTATCGGCATCCTGCTACCTGTGCTGGCATTAAGCTTGTTCGGCATAATCCTTATGCTGCGCCGGGGTGCAGGCTGCAGAATGGGCTGGATATTTCTGTGCTGGACGCTGCTTACGGTGCTGGTGATCGGCTCCATCCTGCCCATAGTGATATACGCCGGGCGCTACGAAGCGATGCTGGTCGTGCTCCTGCTCTGGGGGGTTGCCTGGGCATTGGGATGGGCAGTCAAGGCTCTTTCCGTCAGATTAAGCAGGAGCAAGTTCATGGCGGTGGTGGTCATCATCCTGTTGGGGGTGGGATTATGGCAGGTGAGCGGAACCATTGCATGGATGAGGATACGCACCATGTCGGTTGACCACATCGGCAATGTGCATGTCAAGGCGGGGTATTTTTGCCGCATCCTGCCTGCTGATAAGACTGTAGCGGTATTTGATGTAGGCGCGGTCAAATATCTGAACCCCCAGCGGGAGATCGTGGACTGGGCGGGTTTGACAGACGCCAGGATTCGCCTTGCCATCCGCGAGGGCAGGGGTGCCGACTATCTACACAGTCGCAATGTAGGATATCTTGCGGTGATGGAGGGCTGGAACCGGGAGGTTCACCCCTATCCATTTGACATCGTGACGGAAGTGAAGGAAGGCAGAATCAGGCTGGAGCATGATTTCCCCTCGGAGCGGGGAGTGCAGCCGCTGCCCAGCTTTGCCACCCCGCCGGAGAACTATCTGCCCTTCATACAGGCGGTGCTGATAGCTGCCGACCGTATGAGCTTCTATCGTTTAGTGTGGTAAAGTCGTTATGGCACACTCAGTCAACAATCCAATCGTCAGAATATCTCGTTACCTGCTCATACTGTGCGGGCTTTTTTACCTGTGTTTGTTTCTGTTCACGGCACTCAGCCGTATCGGCTATCGCTTTGAACTGGAGTGGGTAGAGGGAAATGTTGCCGATACCGTCGTGCGCCTACTTAACGGGCAATCCATCTATGCACAACCCAGTGTTTCATTCATCGCCAATATCTACACCCCACTTTTCTTTTATGTGGCTGCAATTCCAAGTGCGATCCAGGGTGTCGGTTTTCCTCCCCTGCGCCTGGTCTCGCTGCTTTCAACACTGGGGTGCTTTGCCGTGATCTGGATTTGGGTCAGGCGCGAGGGAGGCGATATTATATCCGCCTTGTCGGGAGTCTGCCTATTTGCCGCCATCTTTGCCCTAGGAGGTGCCTGGTTTGATCTTGCCCGCACCGATATGCTCTTCATTCTACTTTATCTTTGGGCTGCCTATATGCTCCGTTTCGCCAAACACATCGGAGCCTATCTTTTTGCTTCAGTGCTTATCTTTCTGGCTTTCTTCACCAAACAAAGCGCGCTTTTTATAATCGCTCCTCTTTTTCTTTTTGTCCTGTTACAGGATTGGAAAAAAGCGCTGGCATCAATTGTTCTATTAGTACTACTCATCATAGTCAGCACCCTGTGGTTTGACTCCATCTATAACGGCTGGTATTCCTATTTCGTGTGGTATCTTCCCTCCCATTTCTCGCAAGAGATGGATTGGAACAACTTCATCCCGTTTTTTAGCAATGAGTTATTCCTGCCATTGCTGATAACGCTCATCATTTCCATCGTCTTATTGATTCTCTACCGCGGAAATAAAGATAGAAGGTTCTGGTTTTACCTTCTACTGTTGCTGGGTGTGATAGGGGAGACCATCCCTGCCCGACTCAGCCGCATCGCCTATGTCAATCACATGATACCTGTGTATGCGGTGCTCTCCATCATGTTCGGGCTGGGAATAAGTGTAGTGCCGCGTTGGATGGCGGGATGGAAGCAAGCCACCCACAAGGTTCTGGTGCCGGTGTTTTATCTGCTATGCATAGTGCAATTCGCCATCCTTATTTACGATCCGTTTAAGTATATTCCCACCAGGGCGGATGAGGAAGCCGGCGAACATTTCCTGGATGTGCTGCGCAATATTCCCGGTGATGTTTATGTCCCTTCGCACAGTTTTGTGCCCACATTAGCCGGCAAACAAAGCCACGCCCACACCACCTGCATCCATGTAGTGCTGGTGAGCGATCCGGGAGCGGTCAGTCGGCGGCTGAAGGAGGAACTGACGGAGATGACCAACCGGAGGGTTTTTCCTGCCTATATTCTGGATGCCCGCACCAGCATGCCCGGCTATATGGAATCCGGCAAAGTGTTTGATCGTGATGATGTGTTTTGGACACGATCGGGAGACAGGACGCGCCCTAATTATATTTATCAGGTCAAATGAGCACTGTGAATCGTTGTGATAGAATAGCGGAAAGGAGCGGGGTAAAGTGAAAAAGTGGAAGAATGCGCTGTTGACTGCGGTTGCCGGAGGCGCCGGCATGGCGGCGATTGGCACCATCGCGGGGCTTTTGACTAATGTATTCACCGGGGGCAGGGCGGCGCTCACAGAGGCAGGCGGCGGTTGGGCGACCTATCTGTTCGCCCTGCTGGGTAGCCACGCTTATGCTGGCTTTGTGTGGGGGCTGTTCTACCCGCGCTTTGCCACCCAAACCAAGAACTGGGCTATGCACGGTGCACTCTTTGGGCTGGGGCTATTCCTGGCGGGGCTGTTGCCGGGAGTAATATTGGTTGATATAACGCTGGGGTTGGGCGGCTCGCTCATCAGCACCTGGGGGATAAGCTCGCTGCTGGCGGCGCTGGGCGGGGGGCTGGCGTCGGCTTATGTCTATAACCTCCTCACACAGCACAAAGCCAATATGGACATTTTACTGGGGAAGGGAGCAAATCAGGGCGAACCACAACAATAGTCCTCATTTGTCCCGCCTCCTCGTCTTCATGAACATCCTTTTTGCTATACTGCTGGTTGGGCAGGCGCTTACCGCCGATGACTATGTTGATCCCCGCCTCACCAATCCCGATTCCGCCTACGATCCCACCCCAACACCACCACGCCAACTTTCCTGTGCGCTTTACATCTCCGGTTATACCGCGGGCAATACCAAAGCCATGGCGGGCATTCTGGCGGGGATCAAAGGGACGGAGATTAACACGCTGGTGATAGATATGCGGGATCAGCCGGGGCGGATATTCTATCCCAGCAAGCTGGAGTTGTTCCAAAAAGCCGGAGGGATAACGCCGGTGGTGGACGATCCTGCCGCGCTGGTCAGACGGCTCACGGCGCTGAGAATCCGCCCCGTGGCGCGCATAGCCTGCTTCTGCGATGATTTTCTGCCCCGCACCGATGAATGCGAAGGATGGGCGGTGCGTGACGGTCGTGACGGCACGGTATGGGAGGATGCGCGGGGATTCGCCTGGCTAGATCCTTTTTGTGCAGGTGCACGCAAGGCGCTGGTGGAGCTTGCCAAGGAGGTGGCATCGTTCGGCTTTGCCGAGATCCAGTTTGACTATGTGCGCTTTCCCACCTACGGCGCCGAGGATGCGTATTTCCCGCACTGGCCCGGAGGCTGGCACCGCGAGGACGCCATTGTGTCATTCCTGCGCCTAGCCCGCGAGGAATTAACCCCGCTGGGCGTCACCATCTCCGCCGATGTGTTTGGTTTCTCGGCGTGGAACCCGGGACCGAACCTGGAGGGGCAGACCATAGAGCGCATGCTGCCTTACATCGATGCGTTGTGCCCCATGTTCTATCCCAGCCACTTTGGGTGGAACTTCCTGCGTCAGCCCGACCCCAAAACCCGTGATACCCACATCGTGGCGGAGGGGGTGCGCATCGCCAGGGAGCGTTGCAGTAGGAGTGGTGTGAAGGTCATACCCTATCTGCAGGGATTCCCGCTGGCAGTTGCAAACTGGGGACCCGGTTACATCAAAGGGCAGATAGCGGCGGCGTTGGGGGCGGGGACGGATGGCTATGTGATATGGAACGCCGACAACAAGTATGGGACGACATTCAAGGCGCTACGGGAGCGGGCGGAGAAGACACCAACAAACCAGTAAAGTGGAATTGTTTGATAATCATACCTAAATATGGTATAATCATACCTAAAATGAGTATGATTTTGGGAGCCTTAATGAAATCAAATCTATTTTCTGCAACACGATCCAAAATCCTTATGCTTTTCTTCTCCCACCCGGAAAAGGAGTTTTATATCAATCAAGTCATTCGCACCCTGGGGCTTGGGAATGGTGTAGTTCAAAACGAGCTTAAGAATCTAAGCAATCTGGGAATTATCGCAGCCAGGCATTTGGGGAATCTTTGCCTCTATCAAGCCAATAAACAATCGCCTATATATAGCGAAATCAAGGGTCTGATAATAAAGACATTTGGTATCGCAGGAGAGATTGCTACAGCCTTGAGTGAATTTAAAGAGAGTATCCAAATAGCATTCATCTTTGGTTCATTCGCCAATGGGGAGATAACCCTTGCCAGCGATATTGATATTTTTATCATCACCAATCTTTCATTCCATGATATCTCCCGATCGCTTGCTCAAGCACAGCAAACATTGGACAGAGAGATTAATCCGGTGGTTTTTTCCAAAGCAGAGTTTAAGAACAGGATTAAATCCGGTGACGGTTTCCTTCTGAATGTGCTAAAGGGTGATAAGATATTTATAGTGGGAGGAGAAAATGAGCTTGGAGCAATGGTTGCAAAATGGATGGATAAAAAAGCAGGAATTCAGTCGAAACCAAATAGCAGAGTTGATGACAAAAGCCGAGTCTGATATTGAGCAAAGCAAGACTAGAGGGTTGATCGGCGACTGGAAATTCACCATTGCTTATCAAGCTATGCTGACGGCAGCTACTGCAGCACTAGCTTATCTAGGCTACAGACCTGACCATGAGAGCAACCATTATCGTGTGATTCAATCGTTGCAATACACTATTGGTTTGGATACAGAGACGATTGATTTGCTTGATGGCTACAGGAAGAAACGCAACATTAGCAATTACGAGCGGCATGGGATGATAAGCAGGGACAATGTAAATGAGATGCAGAAATTAGCCAGGGAAGTCTTGAACAAGGTCAGGCTTTGGTTGGGGATCAGCAGTAACAAAGAAAATTAAAAAAGCCCTGTGCAACCATCCACAGGGCTTCATGATTATCAGAAAATCTAATTTTCCTCGACGGGGATTTCGTCAGCTGCCATATCCTGCTTGGCAGCAGGCAAGCGGGTTAACCCCAACGCATCCCGCACCTTCTTCTCTATCTCGTCCGCCAGTTGCGGATGTTCAGCCAGATAGCGTCTGGCATTCTCCCTGCCGTGCCCCAGCCGTTCCTCGCCATAGTTATACCAGGTGCCCGATTTCTCCAGTATCTTCATCTCCACGCCAATATCCAGGATTTCATCCAAAAGGCTTATGCCCAGTCCATAGATGATGTCAAACTCCACGGTTTTGAAGGGTGCCGCCAGTTTGTTCTTGGCTACTTTTACCCGGGTGCGGCTGCCTATCACCTGATCGCCCTCGGTGATGTTGGAAATCCTGCGGATATCCAATCGCACCGAGGAGTAGAATTTGAGTGCGCGACCGCCCGGTGTGGTTTCGGGGTTGCCAAACATCACGCCTATCTTCTCCCGCAGCTGGTTGATGAAGACGCAGCAGGTTTTGCTCTTGGAGATGACACTGGTGAGCTTGCGCAGCGCCTGGCTCATCAGCCGCGCCTGCAAGCCCATGTGGGAATCGCCCATCTCGCCCTCCAGCTCCGCCTTGGGCACCAGCGCCGCCACCGAGTCTATGACTATCACATCCACCGCGCCCGAGCGCACCAGCGTCTCGCAGATATCAAGCGCCTGTTCGCCGGTGTCGGGCTGCGAGATGTAAAGATTGTCCAGATCCACGCCCAGCGCCTGGGAGTATGCCACCGAGAGGGCGTGCTCGGCATCTATGAATGCGGCAATCCCACCGAGTTTTTGCGCCTCGGCGATGACATGCAGCCCCAAGGTGGTCTTGCCCGAAGCCTCAGGACCGAAGATCTCCACCACGCGCCCGCGCGGCACCCCGCCAATGCCCAGCGCCACATCCAGGCTGATGCTGCCCGTGCTGATGGCATCCACGGGGATGGCGGCGTGTTCCTCCCCCATGCGCAAAATTGACCCCTTCCCATGCTGCTTCTCTATGGCGGCTATGGCAAGTTCCAGCGATTTCATGCGTTCGTCACTGAGTTTGGGCATGGCGCTCTCCTTGGTTTTGGTTCCTACCAATCTAACATAGCAAAGCCTGATGTCAAGAAAAAATTCAACCTTTGTTGAGTATCCTACTTTATGGTTTTTGTGCTGGTTTATCCGGCGTCGGCTTGGGGGCTGACTCTCCGGCTGCCGGTTTGACCTCCGGACTTATCGGCATCGGCTCCGGCTTTTTCTCCATTGCCGGTTTGGGTGAAGACGGTGCTGGTTTCTCCTCAATGGTCGGCTGTGGTGTTACCGGCGGGGTTACAGAGGCAGGCGGGGTGGCTACCGGCGCAGTTGGTGTCGTAGCCGGTGGGCGGGCTGGTGTCACATTAGGGGCAGTTGTGGATGAGGGGCTTTCCTGAACTGCAACGGGGATTGGTTCGCTCCCGACGATCGGGTTGACCCACTCCAGCATTATAGGAAAATAGAGGGCGAACACTACACCGCAAATGAACGACATGATGAGAATTTTAAGGTTGCGGATGGTCTCTGTGCGCAGCATGAAGTTTAGCAACTGGAACACCAACAACCAAACTAGCAGCGCGCCGACCGCGATCACGATGCTGCCCTGTAATCCCAGGGTGAAGTAGTCGGTGCAAACCTTGTAGGCAAGCGCCCACAGCACCGCGCCCACCCAAATGGTGCCTAGGACGATGGAGAGCCAGCCGCGCTTTCTATCCATGGCGGGCAAGCTGCCAGGCAGCGAGGCGGGTGTAGATGGGACCGGAGCGTTGCAGTTGCGAGCGCATGAGGATGACCTCGTGAGCAGGGAAGGTTGGGAAGTCCGGCGTCTGAGTCGTGCTCATCAGCTTCTGAAGTTCGTCGCTGTGATGGGGGGAATTTACCCGACCCAGGGTGAGATGCGCTTGCCAGGGACGGATCTCGCCGGGGAAGCCCAGTGCCACCAACGTTTTGTCAATAAGCGCTGCCAGATTTGCCAACTCCAGCGCACCATTGTTTATACCCAGCCAGATTACTCGAGGTGTGCCTTTGGGCGGGAACTGTCCCATACCCTCTAACTTGATAGAGAAGTCAGGGAAGCCAGCTAGCCCCTTGCCCAGAGCGCTTTGCAGGGGAGTGAGGTCATTACAGGGGATCTCACCCAGGAACTTGAGGGTCAGATGCAGCGCTTCGGGTTTGACCCACTTCACATCAGCTTGGTCGGCGGCAAGAGCGGCTGCAACTTGAGCGGTGAGTTCCCTATGGGCGGGGGGGAGGTCTATGGCGATAAAAGCGCGGACCAGGGGAGGGAAGGGACCCCGATCAAATTCCGCCACATCGCTCATGATTGGGAAATTATAGCACAGCTTGGACAAAGGATTTGTGAGAGTGAAAGGTCATTAAAAATTGTAATTGTACATTAAAAATATTTTATGATTCTAAATATCGGCTGAGAAACTGAGTATCTTTGAGTAATTAATAATGACAGGAATTGTGATCAAATATGCCAAGTAAAGGGAAAAAAAGTTCATTTATTTCAATTCTGATAGTCGTTGCCTTGCTGGGTGGTGGTTTGCGTTGCTTGCTGGCAATAGAATACGGATGCATCGCCGATATCCGGGAAGGTTATCGTGTATTCGCTCAGAAGGCGGCATTTAATGGACCATTTAATATCTATGTTCCGGATGATAAGTGGGCATGCGACTATCCGCCCCTCCTGCCCTGGATTACCGGTGCTGGCGGCGCACTTTTTGGCGGACTATATTACGGTGAGTTACGCAGCTTTAAGATCATGTGGGCGGTGTTCATCTCCCTGTGTGATATGGGGATCATCATCTGCCTGGCATTGATTGCTTTGCCAAGGGGTAAGAGGTGGGCTATAGGTGCAGCAGCACTTTGGGCGTTTAATCCCGCCAGCCTCTATGACACGGGATACTGGGCACAAAGCGTATCACCATCCTTACTTTGTCTTGTGCTTGTTGCATTAATGGCAGTAAAACGCAAATGGTTCTGGGCAGGCTTGCTCTATGGTATTGCCTGTTTGGTTAAACCGCAGGCATGGCCTTTAGCTCCGGCTTTAGCTTTGTGGATTTGGCGCGATGGGGGCTGGAAGAACCTGCGAAGTGCTTTTTTTGGCACAATCATGCCACTACTTGCTATATGGTTTTTGTTTTTATGTGCTGGAACAGCTCCTACATTAAGAAATCTGATTCTCTATCTGAATTTTGATAATGCGTCCCTGTCTATTAACGGTCATAACTTGTGGTGGATAGCGGAATTAGCCAGGGGCGAGATGATCTTCACCAATGAGGTTTGGTTTAAGGGTGTTACAAGTCAGCAGACCGCTTGGTTTCTTACTACAATTATGCTGGTGGCATTTGGATTTATGTGGATAAAGCGGACTAAAGGAATCAAGGGATCTGATGGTGTTGAAATGATGGCTGTCTGGTCAATGCTAAGCTTTTTATTCATGCCGTGCATGCATGAAAATCACGCCATGCCTGCCCTTGCCTTGGCTAGTTGCGCCTGGGCAACGGGTCGCAAAACAGGGTGGGTGCTTTCTATCCTTACTACTTTAATAGTTGGAAACATCATCTTGCACGATATGCCAACCATGTGCTTTTTTGCCCAATACTTTACCAACGACAACTACCATTGGTTTTTTAAACCTATTGAGTCAGCCAACAATGTCAGTGTGCTAACTTTGCTCTTCGCTTTGGTTAGCGTAGTTTTTGGATTCGGGTGGGCTATAAAATTTCTAAGAGGAGCTGAATAAGCAAGGGAACGACATCACATTATAATAAACCGTTAGGAACAAGCAGATACCACTCATACAAATAATTTAATCATCCTCTGCAGGTTTTGGTCGGCGGCGGGCAACCGATAAAGCTCCGTCATTATCAGTGTGACGACAGAGGCAAGTTCTTCACGGCAGGGTGGCGCATAGCCATTCACCGGCAGCACCATCAGGTGGCGGCGAATATAGCGGTTGCCCAGCGGCACCCGGTAATCCCAGTCGGCGCTTAGCAAATGTGCCCCATGGCGGCGGTAAAACTCCATGCGGTGGCGGCACACTTGTTGCACTTCCTCGCGGGGGGTGGCGCCGGGATGTTCAACATCAAACACGATGCCTTTCCTGCCATCGTCCTCCGCTGCTTCCCGCAATCTGCCCAGCATCCAGCCACCCAGCCCGAAACCGCGTAGTTTGTTGGTTACCGCCAGATAGGAAAGGAAGTGATATCCCGCCAGGTTCAGGTGCTCGGTGAAGGCAAATCCCACCACATGGCTCTGGTAGCGTGCGATGTCAATCCTGCCGCGCTCATCCCACACCGCCGAGGTCAGACTTGCCCACTCCATACGCTCCTCCGGTGGGAAGGAGGAGATGTAAATGCGCTCCGCCTCAATCATATCGCGGGGGAAGGGCAGTTCGTTCTTGAAGGACTGCCACTCCAATTCGTCCGTATTCACTTTCATATCGGTTGCCAGAAGTTTTTCATCCGCCCTGTGCATTGCCTGTCATGGTTGAAGGGATGTCTAAGTCATATAACCTGTTTTTCCTCTATAGGTTCACCCTCCGCAAAGCGGGTGGGGCGCAAAGAGTGTATGTCTATCGTGGTCGCTTTACCATCCAGTATCATCTCGCTCATTACAGTGCCGATGGCAGGCGCCTGCATGAAACCGTGCCCTGAGAACCCGCATGCCAGATAGAGGTTGCGCCAGCCGGGCGCCAGACCCAGCAGCGGGTGATGGTCGGGGGTGGTGTCGTAGAGTCCCGCCCATTTATTTTGGATGGAGGCTTTCTCCAGGATGGGCACACGGTGGATGGCTGATTCCACGATCTCCCACAGCCAGTCCATGTCCACCGATTCGCTCCACGATGGCGGTTCGTTGGGGTTGGCGCGTCCAGTAAGCACACCCTCACCCTCTTTGCGCATATAGTTGCCGGTGTGGATGTCAACTATCATGGGCATGGTGGCGGGAAGATCGGGAAAGGGATCGGTGTAGACCAGCATGCGGCGATAGGGTTTGATGGGAAGCTCCAACCCGATCTTTTCGGCAAGGAGGATGCTGTGCGGTCCCGCCGCCAGTATAGTGATGGGCGCATTTACCTCGCCTGTGTTGTGGCGGATGCCGGTGGCTTTATCACCATCGGTAAGGATTGCTGCGACCTCGCACTTCTCCTCTATGATGGCGCCAAGCCGGCGGGCGGCTGCAGCATAAGCCTGGGTGGCATCATTGGGGTCGGCATGACCATCGGTAGGGCAGAAGCTGCCGCCCTGCAGATCATCCGTGTAGATATGCGGTTCAATAGCCTTGATATCATCCGTGTTGACCAGGCGGGCTTCCTTAAGACCCACACTTTGCCACATATCATAGAGTTCGCGGAAGTTAACCATCTCCTCCGGCGTAGTAGCCACAAAGAGATAGCCCACCTGATGGAAAGTGAAGGGACGATCCAGTTCCTGGGCAAGGGTTTCATACTTCTTGACGGAATACATGCACAGGCGGGTATTTACCTCGGTGCCGAACTGCTGCCTGATGCCACCGGCGCATTTGCCAGTGGCACCACTGGCGAGGAAGTCGCGCTCGGCGAGGAAGACCTTGGCGCTGCGCTTGGCAAGGTGATATGCCATGGAACAACCGTTGACCCCGCCCCCAATGATGATCACATCTGCAGTAGTGTTCATGCAAAATCCTTCTTTGGCATTAAATATTTTATTTTACCAGACGAGGAAATGATGGGCAAGCAGTTAGTGAATTATTTCACAAAACAGAAGTGTTTGTGATATGAATTACTGTTTTTCAATCTCCTGGCGGAGTTTTTGCCAGGTTTTGTTATTTGGCGCAAGTGCAATGGCTTTATTGATGGCTACGATAGCGCGCTGTTTGTTGCCGGCTTCGTGTGCCATGTATGCCAGATTTGCCCATGCCCACGATTCGGCGGGGTATTGGTGCACCGCGGCTTCGGCTTTTTGTAACGCTCCCGGTTTATCGCCGGCAGCCAATGTCTTTTCGCAGTCAGTAATTAAATCCGCCAATGGAAGTTTCTCCACATTCTGCCTTAATGTGCGGTAGGACTCATTATCGGGTGCCAGCGCCAGGGCTTTATCCAGTGCCATGCGTGCCAGGTCAAAATCCTTGGTGCGTCGGGCAATATCGCCCAGCGTCGCCCATCCCCACGAATCGTTGGGATAGAGGTCGGTTGCTTGTTGCATCAGCCTCAGGGCTTCCTGGGGGCGATTTTGTTCCATGCGCAGGTTGGCGACCTCTACATAAACACTCATGTCAGCATCACCGGCGCTGAGCATCTTTTCACAGTCAACCTGCGCCTCCTTTGACCTGCCCAGCTTCTTCAGAACCTTCACCCTCCAATGGATGGCATCGCTATTATCAGGCTGGTCTTCTAGGAATTTATTCAGAATTGCCAAAGCTTCATCCAATCTTTCAAAATTGAATAACTGGGCAGCAAGAGTAGTTGTTGCCCAGGGATCATTGGGATATAGATTATGGGCGAACTGTGCATATTTCAAGGCATCCGCCTGCTGATTCATTTGCAGGGCGAGATCAACCCTCGCCATCCAGAGGTTCATATTGCCCGGGTTTTGATTTAACCCTTGCGTTATAAGCTGCTGACTGTAGTAATAGTCCCTCCTGGCGATGGACAACCGTATCAATTGATTCACTATTTCCATATTGGTGGGCATAAGAGAAAGTGCCTTGCGTAGTGAATTATACTGAGCCATCTCATCCTTGACCTGCTCTGCCAGAGTTGCCTCCAGGATATAGGGATAAGGTGAATATGGAAAATACAGTTTGAGATGATCCAGGATAGCTTTGCTGATGTTCCCATTATCCGCCGGGGAAAGCCTGGCAGCTATATTACTCAAGCCATCAATATCGCAGGGTTCGTGGTCAAGGTATTCCCGGGCAGCCCGGCACGCTCCTTCTGCATCATTCAGATTGAGCAGTTCATATATGACGATCAGCTGCAAAGGTCGGTTGTTTTGTTCCTCCCGCCCCGCTCTTTGGGCAAATTCAACTGCTGCAGTAGTATCACCCCTAAGCTTTGACAGATGTTCGTTGATCAAAAGCACAAGCGGTGCAGCACCAAATTCCGATTCCAGGTATTGCATAGTTGGTTGGGCTGTGGCACCCGATTTATAGAGGATGGATGCAATATCCTCAGCCATGTATATTCCGCCACCCTCCATCATCAGCACCACAACCAGCTTCTTTATTGCATCAACCGATTCGTCTATGCGACCGGCTTTTTGGTAGGCATCAGCTTTAAACAATATTAATTGTGGTGTTTCTATTGGTATCAGCGAGTTGCGCTCAATGGTAAATCTCCGGGCTTTTATGCCGGCTTCATCCTTAAACGCGCTATTAGTGCTCTCAATGGCATCTTTGAGCAGAGGTTGGATAAAATCCCGCTTCCCATTTTGGGTTGCAGAAATTGCCAGACCGAGACTGGAGAAGATGTGATGTGACCCCAGGATATCTATTACTCCGGCTTTTTTGGTCAGCAGCATAATCAGTGTGGGAGGAATATCTTCGGTCGAGCCAAATATCGCGGCAAGATCGCTGCCCATCCTCCCTTCCGCCACCCTGGCATAGTAAAAGGCGCTTCCCAAAGCGCAATATCGTTTTGGTATGGAGGAAACATCCGGATAAGCTGTGGGATTAAAACTTGAGAGCTGTTGCTGCAAAAGCTCAGTGTATGGGATGTATTCATAGTTTGCGGGATACACTATGCGGAATGAAGTGATAGACGGGAAACTGTAGTATAAAAGCCAATTCTTACATCTTAGATAACGCTCAAAAGCTGCACCCTGCGGGGAAAAATCCGGGCACAGAGAACATTCGTAGCCATCCGACACACGGACCAACGCAGAGAAGGGATTTTGTGGAAAAGTTGGATCAATACCGGCTGATATGGCAAGGTTTTCCCGCACCTTCTCATTGGCGCCAACCATAGCCAGAGCAGCAGCCAGAGGGGCATGCAGGTCACCCAGCCAGAGGACGCCATAATAATCATTGTGCGCGGCAATCTCTAAATCCGAAACTGCGCCATCATAATCACCGGCTATGATTCTGCCCACGCCCCTTTTGGCGCGCCAGATGGGATGGGTGGGTGCTAGAGCAACGCACTGGTCATAGGCTTTTAACGCCGCGGCAAAATCGTCCTCCAAAATCTCAATACAGGCTTCTGTTCCTTTGTAATCCAGGCTCAACGGATTTAATCTTTCCGCCAGGGAAATGTCCGCCCGGGCTTTGGTCAAATCACCCTTGCGTATTTCTTCCTGTGCATTTCGTTCGTAAAACTCAGCGCTAATCCCTATCGCACTCAGCGTTAGTGCAATGGTGATCGGCAGACCAAACCATCCTGCTTTCATCCGGGTGGGATTGGTCAGCAGTGCAAGGAGGATCCAAAGCTCAAAAGGAATCAGGTTGAATGATGAAATTCCACCCATAAAGGTGAGGGTTATCAGCAAGCCGACCAGACCGGCAGCTATCCAACTTTGTTTGCGCGTGCTGCTGCGGAACGAAATTACAAGGACGGCAATGAAGCAGAGCAATCCCACGAATCCAGTGCCTTCGGTTATTTCCAGCCATAAGTTGTGAGTATGAACATTGATGAAGGTGCGGCTGTAGTAAAAGACATCAAAGGGCAGTGCGCGGGCAAAACCGGCATGTATGAATCTATTGAACGGTCCATAACCCAGCACCGGTCTATCTGCTATGGCACGAACAGCAGTTTGCCATATAACCTCACGCGAGGTGACTGAATCAAGGTTCAGAATGCGACCACCTATGGTGGGGTACACCAAGGCGATGATGGTTACGATAATGATGACCGAGCAAAAAACCAGCAGATAGCGCTTCCAGCTTTTGCGAGTAAGAACGATGCCCAGGGTCAACAAGCCCCCCACCCCCAACCATACTGATTTGGTGTAAGAAAGGAAGATGGGTATGAGGAGGAGGAAGATTAAGACCCAGAAAAGTAATTTATATCGTGAGGCGAATTTATCCTTTAGAGTGATCATAACTGCTAATGGCAATATCATTGCCGAGCCCAGAGCATTATAGTCTGCTTTCACCATGGTTAGCCTGGTGACAATGCTATTGGAGAATCCGATTTCCGAAAAGAGGAAAATATAGCGAATCAAGGTCAGCAGGACTATTAGATAACCTGAAGAGATGAGGCTTAGTTTGAAAGGTAGTTCATTCTTCTCGTCGGTTCTGAGCGTCAGGATGCCGGTAGCTATCATCCAACCGCTTAAGAGGCGCAGCACGAGAGTCAGACTGTCACCGGGATTTACGCCGACAATGGACGCCACCAAGGTGATCCCGATTAAGAGTAACCCTCCGCCAAACACGGGATTTCTTAAGGAAGGAATTCCATATTTAATCCAGATCAAACCGGACCAAAGAGAAACCATAGCCAGATACAGGCAGGTTGAGGAGATGTGAAAATGATCAAACAGCATGCCATCTGCGGTGCCGGCAAGCATGACCAGGAAAAGACCGGGTATGGCAGCATTGTTGCTCCAGCGCCACCAAAACCACGTGATTGCGCACGATATATAGAGGATAAACAGATAGAGCTCTGCCCAGGAAGGTATGTTGAAGGATGTATTCGCCGGATTTTGATAACTGACGAAGCTGGTGATGATGAGTGCCCAGAAAACGGATAAACCCAGAAGTGGCAAGGCTTCCTGAAATGAAAGAATGTTGTTTGGGTTTCTATTCTTTTCGGGCAGTATGACGCCTGCGATTACGCCCAGGGAACTGCCAACCAAAGTAACCAGCAGAGCTCGTGTTGCCCAGAAGAAGTCCCAGGGTGGAAAGTTGGCAGTTAGCAACGCAAGGGTCGCTATGATGAAAGAAAGAAATATATAAATAATTTTGAGTATAAACATAAGCATTGCCCGCTTGGTGATGGAACTTTGAAACAGGATGAATATTTTTACTTTAAGATTTCAGAACGCAGCTTTTGCCAGGTTTTGTTATTTGGCGCAAGTGCAATGGCTTTATTGATGGCTACGATAGCGCGCTGCTTGTTGCCGGCTTCATGAGCCATGTATGCCAGATTTGCCCATGCCCACGATTCGGCGGGGTATTGGTGCACCGCGGTTTCGGCTTTTGCCAGAGCGCTGGGTTTATCGCCGGCAGCCAATGTCTTTTCGCAGTCAGTAATTAAATCCGCCAATGGAAGTTTCTCCACATTCTGCCTTAATGTGCGGTAGGACTCATTATCGGGTGCCAGCGCCAGGGCTTTATCCAGTGCCATGCGTGCCAGGTCGAAATTCTTGGTGCGTCGGGCAATATCGCCCAGCGTCGCCCATCCCCACGAATCGTTGGGATAGAGGTCGGTTGCTTGTTGCATCAGCCTCAGGGCTTCCTGGGGGCGATTTTGTTCCATGCGCAAGCTGGCGACCTCCACATAGATGTTCATAGCTGCATTTTTCATGCTGATAAGCTTTTCATAATCAGCCATTGCTGCTTCTTTGTTCCCCTGTCTATCATATAGCTTTGCCCTCCAATACAGGGCATCGGCATCACCGGGTTGTGTAGCCAGCAGGGTGTTTATCAAAGAGAGTGCTTCATCCAGATTGCCTTGATTGAGCAGTTGAGCCACCAGGGTGGTTGTTACCCATGTATTTGTCTCATCTATCGCATGGGCAAAGCGAGCATATTCCAATGCCTGAGTTTGGCGATGGTCGGTTTCGGCTAAGGCAACATATGACATCCAGAGGCTCAGATGGGCGGGATTGATCTCCAATCCCCGTTCAATAAGAAGCCGGGCGTTGGTGCTATCTCCATGGGATAAATCAAAATTGCTAAGCGAGATTATCGTATCCATATCGGTTGGAGCCAGCGTAATAGCGGTGGATAAAGCCTGGAATTGCAGTTGAGCGTTCTTCTCCTGCTCCGCCAGCGAAGCCTGCAATAAATAGGGTTGGCTGCTGTGGGGGAAGGTTGCCAGCAGATGATCAAGGATTTCTTTGCTCACATCGGGCTTTCCTGCCTGCGCCATGTTGCGGGCTAAATTGCAGAGCCCATCCATATCATAGGGTTCCTCTGCCAGATAATCATTAATATAATCAACTGCTTTGTCTATTTTCCCAATATTTATTAAACCATTAATGGAGTTTTGCATCACCAGCCGGTTATGGGGGGCGAGTGACCAGGCAAGAGTGAATTTCTCCTCTGCTTTTTCATTATCGCCTGCCAGTCTTAGCAGGTAGGCTTCAATGATGACAGTGATTGCCTGGGGACCAAATGCTGCCTTTATGTCGATCATAATCCCCGGGCTTATTTCCTGCGATTGGAACAGCATGGATGCCAATTCCTCCGCTTTTTCATACCCGGTGTCCGAAGTTATATAGAGATACATTAATGTGCGAAATATGCTCCTGGCTGCTTCATAGGATCTGTCCCTCAGTTTTAGAGCGAGCTTTCGGGGTAGGTTTTCCGCGGTTTCGGAGGGGAAAATGTTGGCGATTCTGGTTCCCGCTTCATTGTAAAACTCAAATTCATGCGGATTTGAGAGCAGTCCCTTTTCGGTTGATTTGGCAATCAGAGGCTGAACCAGTTCTTTCTGACCGGATGCAGATGCATAGAGAGCAAGCCCTAAATTACTATAAACATGGTAAAACGAACTTATGGTCGAATCGGTGTTCAACAAGCGTAAGAAATGGATAGGTATTTGGGAAAATGAGCCGAACATGGCGGAAAGATCGGTTCCAATTTTGCCTTCAGCCCTTCGCGCTTCATAAAATGAGTCGCCCAGCGTAAAGTATTCTTTTAAACCGGACTTGTAATCCAAATTCCGGGCTATATCCTCCCTCTGTAATTGATCATAGATAATTGGGGTATAAAGTATGATGGCATCACTATATGGGTAGAGAGTCCGGAAGGTGCTCTGCGAAGGATAGACAGAATTGAACAACCAATACTTGCAGCGAAGATATCGTTCAAAAACCGAGCCTGCGGGCGAAAAATCCGGACACAGGCAGCTAGAAAATCCATCTGGCGTGGCAACGAGTGATGCCCAGGGGCTGGTGGGAAAGCCGGGGAATAATCCGGCAACAATCCCCAGATTAGTGGCAGCCAAATTGCTTATGCCGGCGGTGGCAAGTGCAGCCGCCAGGGGGGCGTGCAAATCACCCATGCCGGTCACCCCCCAATAATCACTTTCGGTGGCGACAGTGAGGTCGGTGATGGCGCTATCAGTATCTCCGTTAACAAGCCTTGCCACACCCCGTCTGCTGCGCCAGATGGGATGCAGAGGCGCCAGCTCCACACAGCGATCATAGCATTTGATGGCGGCGGGGAAATCATCGTTGAGCAGGTGAATATTTGCCTCCAAGGCGGGATATTCCATGGAAAAGGGATTCAGATTGCGTGCGATAGAGATATCATCACGAGCACTATCCAGCCAGCCCTGTGCAATCTCAGATGCAGCCATTCGTTTAAACGATTCCGCACTCATGCCCAGCCCGCCGATAATGAGAGCAAACACAATTATTCCCCCGAACCAGGGGAGCGACCTTCGTGAATGCCTGGATAGAAGTGCTAGCAGAATCCACAGGTCATAAGGTATCAAGTTGAAGGAGGAGAGTCCTCCCATAAAGGTAAGGGTGAGCAAAAGTCCGGTCAGCGCTGCTATTATCCAATTCTGACCTTTAGAGCTGTTCCTGAATACCAAAATGACAATAGCGAGGAAACATAAAAGACCAATAAACCCGGTGCCTTCGGTAAGCTCCAACCAAAGGCTGTGGGTGTGGCTTGTCAGGTAATAACGGTCAAGAAAGACGCTTTCGTAAGGCAGATTGATGGCAAAGGTTGCGTGGATGAAGGTATTGTATGGTCCCCAACCAAGGACCGGATGTGCAAGGATGGAGCGAAACACCGTTTGGTATATAAGTTGACGAAAAGAGACAGAATATTCGCTAAACATGCGGTCACTTATGACCGGAAAGAGAACTGCCAGAGCCGATATGATTAGAATTACTATGATTAGCAGAAGCAAATAGCGCTTCCAGTTCCTGCCCGATAGAATCAAGCCCAGGGCGACCATCAATCCGATGCCAATCCACAGTGATTTGGAAAGTGAAAGGAAGACCGGAATTAGCATTAGAATTACCAATATCCAAAATAAGATCTTCAACTTTGGCGGAAATGATTTGCGAATGAAGATAAAAAGCGCAAGGGGCAGTATCATGGCGGCGCCCAGAGCATTGGAATCCGTCTTTGCCATGGATAACCTGAAAGTCAGGCTGTTGCCAAATCCTATTATGGGAGTCAGATAGATATATCTAATCAAAGTAAGCAAGGTAATCAAGATTCCGGCAGAACTCAGGGCAACCAGCAGTGGTGTTTTGCGCCTTTCATCGTTCATGAGCGCTATGATGCCCAGGGCAAGGAACCAGCCGCTAACCAGTCGCCAGACAAAGTTGATGCTTTCTCCAAATGATACGCCCTGAATTGATGCGACCAATGTGATTAAGATGAGACCTAATCCACCAGACATAAGGGGATTACGAAATGATGGCAGACCCTGCCTTATCCAGACGATGCCCACCCAAAGTGCAGTCATCGCCAGGAATAGATAGGTCGTTGACAGCATATAGTGGTTGAAGAGCATCCCATCGGCGGTTGCTGACAGAATGACCAGCAATAGCGCCGGTATCAGGACATCCCGGCTGCGATGCCACCAAAACCAGGCAATGCCGCACGAGACGAACAGGATAATCTGATAGAGCTCCGCCCAAACCGGCACATCAAAAGGGTTCTCGGCGGGATTTTGGTTGCTGTTGAATCCGGCAACAATCAAAGCCCAAAGAATAGAGACTCCGCCCAGTGCCAGCATATCGGGGATAAGCTCACGGAGCTTGTTGCTGTTTGCGTGACCGGGGATGCTTATGCTTGCCAATACGCCTGCGAGACAGCCGGCGAATGCGACCAGCAACCCGCGCCCTTCCCAGAATATGCCCCAGGGTGGAAAGCTGGAGGTGAGCAGCGCAACCAGCGTTATCACTGATGCAGCAGCCATGAACAAGGCTTTGCTCAGCTTATTATGGGTTTTTATAACTTCATCAGTCATTCAAAGGCTCCGGATTTTTCTGATTATAAATCAATAGCGGTCAAAATCATTGGATATACCAGACCTCAACCCTTTGCCCCAAACCGTTATTACGATTATCGCAGTGGTAGACCAACTCCCAACCCAGTGCAGCCGCCAGCTTTCGCACCTGTTCCCGATAGTTAAGTTCCAACTCCAGGGAAGGCAATCCTGGCTCCAGGTTGGCTTCGGCACGCCAGGTCAGGGTGTCGGGATCGCATAGCACGATCATCGTGACGTTTGGTAGCTGCAATGCCGCGGTCAATCCCACCATGGTCATGCCGGTAGCCTGCATCGCCACCGTGGGATGACCAAAGGGGTAGGCGCCACTTTCCAGTCGTGTCTTTGTCCATCCACTTACCCCAGATTTATGAGTAGCATGCCAGCGCAGGCTGGCTTCGTCGGGCAGGATGGGCAGCACCAGCGGGTCGGGGGGCATTTCATCCACGATGACCAGCTCTCCGGGTTTGATGCGCTCCAATACTGCCCATGCCGCCCCGTAACGGCAGTCCTCCGCCAACTGCCCGCGGAACCACATCAGAGCATGATAAGCCGGATATGCCATGATGATCACAATCAGCACCGGTAAAGCAATCTTGGGGCGGGGCAGGATTTTGGCAAGATCAACCAGCGCAGCCGCGCCCAATGCCAGAAGCGGCACTAAAGCTGGCAGCAGGAACTTGGGAGGTGCCTTGCGCAGTCCCACCACCAGCAGGAAGGGGATAAGAAACGCCAGCACGATCAGATCGGATTTGTGGTGGCGGGTGAACGCCCGCAGAAATCCCAGCCCCGAAAGCAGCAGCAGGGGAAGCCCCAGGGCAAATCCCAATCCTATACCCACCAGCCAATCATAGCGGAGGAAGCTCTTTGCCGTTCCATAGAGCCGAAATGACATCAACGCCAGATTATCCGCCAGTTCCGCCGGCTTGAGCACGGCAAAGGGGTTGGTGATGATGAAGGCACCTATCACGACTAGAAATCCCCATAAAAAAGATCGCAATCGATGTTCCGTGGGCAACCAGCATGTGGTCAACAGCACAGCAAATACGATGGTCCAAGTGTGCAGTTTGCCGGCGATCGCAAGCCCGGCAAACAGGCAAGCCAACAGATAGTGTTTCGGGCTTTGCCGATGAACAGACTTGAGCAGGAAGACAAGCACTGCAGCTGTCATGGCGGCGGCAAAGGCATCGGGTAATGTCACAGTGCCGGCGCTGAGCCACTCCGGCGCCAGTGCCACACCGAGCGCTGCGATCAGTCCCGCGACGGGGGAAGCCAGCCGCCTGCCTAGATGGAAGGCACAAAGCGTTGCTACCACCGCCCACAGCGCCGAGAGCCCCCGGCTGGCTGTATAGAGCATCGTGGGATTGCTCATATACCAACTGGCAAATACCTGCGCTGATGGGAAGGAACCGACTAGGTGCCCGGTAAGATAAATCACACCAAAAATTAGCAGATTGGCATAGAAGACGGGACCCGCAGGCCAGGTATAAAGCCCGGGGTCGGGTAATCCGCGCCCCATCGCCAGGGAGCGCTCCACGGTCTGGAATTCGTCCTGTTGGGGGAGCCAGGGTAAACCATGTCCCAATGCTCCAAAACACAAAATGGCAGACAGCGCCAGTGTCAGAATCAGCAGGATCCTGGTGCTTTTGGACATTATTTTGGCGTTGATCCCAGCGTTAGCAACAGCTTGTTGGCATCTTCACGGGTGGGCAGGCGTCCCACACAGGTGCGATACAACTCATCCTGGCGGGAGATGAATGCATCGGAATATCCAGCATAGGCGTATGTCTTCGCCCGCAGCACCGCCAGCCTCTTACCCATCCCGCCGTCCGTTACGATCGTCCACACTTGCTTCTCTCCCGTCCCCAGCGCCGCCAGATAGGGTCGGAAGGCATACTTCCACGGTAGTGCCGGCACCCGGGCTTTGCCGGCAAACGGTCCCGCCGCCAGCGCCTTGAACCTGAGGTCGTCATCCTCCGAGAGAGTCCCGTAGGAAAATATCGCCAGCCCCGGCAGGCTGTGCTTGCGGATGATGGTAATTTTGCTGATGATGGACTCGGGTGGATCATAGCTGCCTGTCACATCCCCGCCGGCGGTGCTGTGCTCCTTTGTATTTTTCCCTTCTTCATCCTTCTTCGCCTCGGGCTTGCGCTTGAGCACACCCAATCCCACATAGACATATCTATTCTTGTTTATCTCCTCGTAGTCGGCGCACTGGCGCTCTATGTCATCATCCTTGGTTGAGTAAGACATGGTGACGGCAAAGTCCAATATTCCGTCTGCGAGCCACTTGCCCCAGTCCTGCAGGCAATCGGGCAGCGCCACCCGCTCCCGCTCTCCGAACACCGCCGCACTCAGAGCGCAGCCAGGGCGGATTTCCTGTATCTTAGTGTATAGGTCGGATATAAATGAGGTCACCTTGGCACAGCGCCACTCTGTGAATCCCGCGGTATCATCTGCCGGCGCCTTGCCCGTCTCCCGCTGGTATGCCTCCATCGCTCCCTGGTTGTAGCCGAACTTGCTGCCGGGATAACGCACATAGTCCAAGTGCAGCCCGTCCACTTCATAGCCGGAGACGAGGTCGCAGAAGATGTTTTCCAAATAGGGGTTAACCTCGGGGTTGCCCGGGTCCAGCCACTGCATGTTGCCAATGTCGGATTTGACACCGGAATCGGTTGTCATCACCCAGTCGGGGTGTGCCGTCAGCGGGTGACCGGGGGGTGTGGCGGTTTTTTGGTTTGCCGCTACATAGACCGTCACCCAGGCGTGGACTTCCAGCCCTGCCCTGTGCCCCTTCGCCAGGATATATGCCAGCGGATCAAACTTATCCAGCGGCTGATCCAGCGAGGATGAGACTGGCTCGGGATTAGGATAGCGGGAAGAGACGCGATTCGCTATGTAGAGCCGGTCGCCGCGAAAGCGCATCTGCACAAAGAGTGCATTGAACCCGTAGCGGGAGGCTTTATCCACCACGGTGTCCACCGCCTGCGGAGAGGTGATCTCCCAGGCGGGCACCCACAGTCCCCGCATCTCTACTGATGATGGATTCGGATTTTTACCTGGGAGTAATCCGATGTCAGGCGTCGCTCCGAGCACACTTAAAATCAATATCAACTGCATTAAAGGATTCCTCCTTATGCCTGGTGATTATCCGAAACTTAAGGGAGAATGGCAACTATCATCTGTGTCCAAATAATGACAGTTCTGATATACTTTTATTACGAATATAAGACAAGGGATGGTTGGGAATTAATACTTGACATGAAGTCTTTTCTTTCCTTCATCTTCCACTGGAGCACATGGCTCTTCATCTTAATCCTGGCAGTTATTGCATTTTTCTCTGAAAAGATAACCGAACCTTTAAAAACCTCGCAAGCCAGCATACTACCAACCAATCCTTTTCCGGCTGAAAAGATACAATATGATCCTGAAATTCACCTTCTGTTCGTTGGTGATATCTCTCTGCAAGAACGGGGACATTCGCTGGGAATGGATGCTTTCAAGGGAGTGCAGGATTTATTAAGCAGTGCTGATCTGGTGGTTGGTAATCTGGAATCTCCGCTAACCAATACAAACATGACCGCTTATAGCAAAGGAAAGTGGGGAGGTTCCGTTTATCTTAAGGGTGATCCATCCCGAACCAAGCTGCTAAAGGATGCCGGGTTTGATCTGATGTGTCTTGGTAATAACCATATCGGCGATTATCGGATGCAGGGGATTCAGGACACTTTAATCGCACTCAAAAGTAATGGTCTGGCGGGATGCGGTGCAGGGATGAATTTGGAAGAGGCGTGTCAGCCGGCATTCTTTGTCATCAAGGGTCGGCAGATTGCTTTTTATGCCTTTTGCGATGTGGAGCCAAAAAGCTACCGAGCCACAGTAAATCAACCGGGACTGGCTCCCGCCCGCTTGGGGCTTATTAGGAAAACCATCAGCAGTCAACCAGTAGAGGTTTTCGTGGTGGTTATGTTTCATTGGGGAGTGGAGATGAGACATGCCCTAGACTTCCGCCAGGAAATGCTGGCAAGGACTGCGATTGAGGCTGGAGCTGATTTGGTAATTGGTCATCACCCACATGTTGTGCAAAAGGTGAGTTATATCAAAGGAGTGCCGGTAGCCTATTCACTTGGCAACTTTCTTTTTGACACCAACCAAAGTGCCGGAGAGCTTGGCATGGCTTTGCTGGTGACACTTATCCCCTCCAGCAATGATTTGAAACTGGAGATTGTGCCCATCACGAATCGTAACTTACACACTCAGTTGGCACTTGGCAAAGAAGCTCAAAGGGTTTTAAGTCGGGCGGTCATTACCACCAGATAGCTTTGAGAAATTTACCGTTGACATGCCAAGCTCATCCAGACGCAAGCGAAGTGCGTGCTGGCTCACCAACAACCTTTCCGAAATTAGAGCCATTCGGTTACTGGGGTTTGCTTTATAGAGTGCCCAGAGGCTAATAACCACCAAGCGTGGCATCAGCAGTTCGCCGGCAAACTGGTTAAGCTCAGTCTCCAGATTAAGGACTGGTTCCGGACGGTAAGGGAAATTGGAGCACGGAGCATAGAGCCAATGCCCGATCTCATGTGCCAGGGTGAAGCGGCGGCAGGCGAGGGTGCGGCGGCGGTTGAGCACGATCAGGCATTTGCCGCGGCAAACGGCAAGACTGCCCTCGCAGCAGCCGAGGTCTACCAGCCGCACATCAATGCCCAGCCGGCGCGGGAGTTCCTCCACCGCCACCGGCAAACTTCCCCCCAGCCAGCCGTGGAACATGCGGGCGTAATCAATAGAACGCATAGATTTTCGGTCTTCAGGCACTTCATCATACCATACATTTGTTTTGTAAAGAGTTTTTTTACATGAATTTTTCCCATAAGCTAGAATGGGCACGGGTGAAGGAAGATGCTTGATCTCTACAAGATTAGCGCGCAGTTGGAGGATGCCCTGGGCGAGATGGGGTGTGATAGGGAAGCGCTGGGTCGTGATATGGAGGAGTTGAACAGTGCCTTCCGCCGCATCATCGTCGAACCGGGGATATTGGAGGAATTTCTACGGCAGAGGTGGGATGACAGGAATCTGCTGCTAGCCAAACCACACGGCGAGCCGCTGGATACGGTCGTGCAGTTGCCGGTGCGCCCCGCATCGGTGGAGATAGTCGCAGTGGATGGCTCGCAATCGCTTTCGCCCTTCTGGGGCATGGACTGGTTCCTGGTCAACCTCGGCATAGTCAGATTACGGCTGGGCGATGATTCCTCCTACGATATCAAATCCCTGCCCTCGCTCATGAATGTGGAGCGACTCGGTCGGGAGGACATCCCCCGCCCCGAGGTGGAGATGGGCAGGCGCCGTGCCATCATGGAGATTGCGGAGTTGGCAGCCCAAGCAGAAAGCTCCCCAGGCGACAGGTATACCTTTACGATGGCAGATGGCGGACTAACCTATTGGTTCTACATGCAGGGGATGCAGGATCCCGGCGCCCGGCAGACCCTGAGCGAGATGGTCTCAGTGCTGCCCCGCTTCCGTCAAAAGGGCGTCGCAGTCGCCGGCTACCTGAGCGGTTCCGCCAACCGGGAGTTGGTCAATACCCTGGCGCTGGCAACATCGGGCAAGCCACCGCTGCTGCCGGATCGGGCGTTCTGGATGAGCAGGCTCAAGCCAGGCGAGCGCGGTCCTATCCTCACCTCCAACTCCGATGTCCTCGGCAAATATGTTCCTGAGGATCGCCCCGTCTTCTTCCCCCTGTGCGTGGGCGAGGAGGTTGCCCGGGTTGAAATCCCCCAGTGGTGTATCCCGCAGGCGGATACCATCGCATCAGTGTTGCTGGATCAAGCAGGGAAGGGCGGGGGCTATCCACAGATACTCACTGAGGCGCATCAGGCGGCGGTGGTAACCGCGCGGGAGGCGGAGGCGTTTTGGAGCTACCTGGGTGGGCTGGCGGAGAAACAGGGCATGCGCCTGGGTCTGCGCCCCAAAGATACATCCAAGCGACTGGTGGGAATTTAACCGGCATATTTATCAATATTTACACAAGCTTTATATCTATCCACAGTGCTATAATCAGTGCTATGCCCGAAACTGTTATTCAAGTAACCAACCTCATCCGCGACTACGGCAAGTTCCGCGCCGTGGACAATATCTCCTTTGCCGTCCCCAAAGGTGAAATCTTCGGCTTTCTGGGTCCCAACGGTGCCGGCAAAACCACCACTATCAAGGTCCTGTGCACGCTGCTTGCCCCCACCTCCGGCAGCGCTACCGTCGCCGGCTACGACTGTGCCCATGACCCCGACCATGTGCGGGCACACATCGGCATCATTTTCCAGGACCCCAGCCTGGATGACCGCCTCACCGCCGAGGAGAACCTTTACTTCCATTCGCTGCTTTACCATATTCCGCCCGCCATCCGCAAGGAACGCACCGATATCGTGCTGGACATGGTGGAACTATCCGACCGGCGCAAATCGCTGGTGCGGGAGTTCAGCGGTGGGATGAAGCGGCGCCTGGAGATCGCACGGGGGCTTATGCACCAGCCGGCGGTGCTCTTCCTGGACGAACCGACCCTGGGGCTTGACCCCCAGACCCGCCACCACATCTGGCAATACCTGCTGGAACTGCGCACAAAGACCGAATTGACCATCTTTTTGACTACACACTACATGGATGAAGCAGAGAACTGCGACCGCATTGCCATTATAGACCACGGCAAGATCATAGCGCTGGACACGCCTACCGAGCTGAAGCATGGTGTCGGCGGCGATGTCATCACGCTTGCCACCGATGACAATGATACTGCGATCAAAGAGCTGGCTGATATTTTCAATCTTAAAGCGGAGAAGAACGGGGATAACAGCATCTTCCTTACGGCACCCAACGGCGAATCGGTCATCCCCGACATTATCCGCAAGCTCACACCCCGCATCCTCTCCGTCTCCCTCAAGGAACCCAGCCTGGACGATGTATTTCTGACGCTAACGGGCAGGCAAATCCGCGAGGAGACTTCCAGCGAGAAGGACCGCATCCGCAGCTTCATCCGCCGCCGGAGGAACCTCTGATGCACCTTAGCGTTATCTATGCCGTGGCGCTGCGCGATGTCATCCGCTTCTATCGGGAGCGGACGCAGCTCATCGGCAGCCTCACCCGCAGCGTGATGTGGCTCTTCATCATGGGGTTCGGGCTACGCGGCTCGGTGAACATAGGCGGTGATATCTCTTATACGCACTATATATTTCCCGGCATCATCGGCATGACCGTGATGTTCGCCGCGGTGCAGCAGGCAATAAGCATCGTGTGGGACCGGGAGTTTGGCTTCCTCAAGGAGATACTGGTGGCGCCGGTCAGCCGTACCGCTATCGCCATGGGCAAAGCCGTAAGCGGCGGGGTAGTCAGTTTTACACAGGGATGCCTGGTGGCGGTGCTGGGGCTGTTCCTGGGTATCACCTTTAACTTTTCCGGCGTGTTGGAGATGCTCCTGTTGATGGCGCTGGCGGGTGTGGCGCTATCATCACTGGGCATAGTGGTGGCCAGCCGCATCACCAGCTTCCAGGGCTTTGGCACCATCATGAACTTCTTTCTGATGCCCATGTTCTTCCTGAGTGGCGCCATGTATCCCGTGACCAACCTGCCCGACTGGCTCTATGTCATCGTGCGGGTCAATCCCCTCAGCTACATGGTGGACGGGATGCGGGGCGCTATTTTGGGTGACCAGTGGGCTAACTTCGGGCTGGCGTTTGATGCGCTCTTTCTGCTGGGGTTCTTCCTGCTGATGATCGTGTGGGCGGCGTTCTCCTTCCGTTCCGAGGGGAGGAGGTAAATTTCAAAAATCATTTTTGTGATATTCTAGTAAGACATGGTCTCTATTAACAGATTGATCTGGAGATTCAGAGGTCACAGATTGGTTCGTGATCTTTCCTTCCAATTGCTTCCCCATCCCGCCGTCGTCACTAATCCGCTCTACCGGCTTATCTATGAACGCAGAATCCGGCGCAAAGCGCAGGAGTATCTTGCCTATCCCCACGCCATATCCATAGAGTCAACCAACTGGTGCAACGCCAAATGCTGGCTCTGCCCCTATCCCAAAATGACTAGGAAAAAAGGGATAATGGCAGAGGATCTGTTTGACCGCATTTTGGAGCAGGTCAAGCATATCCCCATGCTCAGCATGTTTCTCTCCGGCTTCGGCGAACCCCTGCTGGATCCTAACCTGGAACGAAAGTGCCAAAAAGCCAAGCAGGTTGGCATCCACCGTGTCTCCTTCTACACCAATGGGCAGTTGCTGGATAAGACCCGGGCGCGCAATCTGGTGGATGCCGGCATAGACGCCATAGACATCTCCATAGACGCCGGCACGCCCGCTACCTTTAACCGCCTGCGCCGGGGCTTGGATTTTGACACGGTCATCGCCAATGTGCGCTATCTGGCGGGCATTCGCAGGGGGGATAAGCCGTTCATCACGGTTGACATGTTGGTGGCGGGCAAAAACGGTGCCGAGAAAGACCGGCTTGCCAACCTGCTCATGGGCTGCTACGACCGCCTGGTAGTTAGGCAGCCGGATGATTGGATTGGCAGCATTAAATTGCCGGCAGGCGCCAAAACGCCGCACCGGAGGCTTCCCCTCCGTTACCATCCACCGTGCAAGCACCTGTGGGACATGATGGTGGTCTATTGGGATGGGACAGTCCCCCTTTGCTGCCATGATTACGACGCCAGGTGTGTGATGGGAAACACCGCACAGGAGTCCATTGACACTGTTTGGGTGAATCAGGCGTTTGGGAGGTATAGATCAGCGCATTTGGCGCGCACTGGCTTTGAGCTGGAACTGTGCCGGGATTGCCAGTTCTTTACTATATGGTGGTAGGAGCGATGAAACAGCTTGGGGGTAATGATAAAACATCAGGACGAATCCTGTTCCTTGCCACCAAGATAAGTCCTTTGGAAACCGGCGCCGAAATTTGCAATAAGAAGATATTCGAAAGCCTTGTAAATGACGGACATCGTGTGGATTTGGTTACGGAAGGGAATATGCCCCGGCGGATGATCTATTCACCCCTGTGTTGGTTTTCGTATCTACGGCGGATTCTTGCCTTGCCTAGGGGCAGTCTGATCATAGCCAGCAGCGGATTGGAACAGCGCCTTTTCCTACCTCTACTTGTTGCCAAACATCTGAAGGATTACAAGATAATTATACTGTCGTACTTACTCTATAACTATAAGAACGATCGGTTATTAAAAAATGTATATAGATTCATAAATCGTGTATTTTATTTGCAAGGTAATATAATCATCGCTAACAGTAATCACACTAAATCGGGTTTGCAGGCTTTGGGCATCGCCAGGAAGAGAATACGGATAGTTAATCATGGAGTTTTGGACGATCACTCTATCGCCAAACCAGGTACAGTAGCACAGGAGAGGGATGCAAGCTGTATAGAGCTCATCTCAGTGGGATTTCTTGAACATCGCAAAGGGTATCATTTACTTCTTAAGGCATTAAAAGATGTTTCTATACCATTCAAACTCACAATAATTGGCAGCATTACTATACATCCAGATTATTTCAAAGAGTTATGTGGGTTGGTTGCCCGCTTCGACCTAACTGACAAGGTGGTATTTGCTGGCAATGTGGAGAATGAAAAGGTGCTGGAGATGGTGGCTGAATCGGATGTCTATGTTCACAGTAGTCTTGATGAAGGATTTGGCATATCGGTATTTGAAGCAGCGTCACTCGGCAAAGCCATAGTCGCTTTCGACTTGCCCGTCTTCAAAGAATTCCTCCAGGACGGTGTAAGTGCTCTCCTAGTCCCCAAAGGTGATGTTGCCAAGCTAACCGAAGCATTAAATAGAGTAATGGCGGATGATGCTTTGCGACGAAGGTTGGGGGAGAATGCCTGCAAACTCCCGATTGCACACAGGACATGGTCTGAGTGTATAGGCGAGATCAGCGATATTATAAAAGAAGAGGCGGCAGATTCCCGCCCCTCTCACTAGCTCTGTTTTTACTTCCTGCCTATTCCCACCACCCAGCCATATTTGTCGGGTTCCTTCCTGAGCATTATCCCGTTCAGCCGGTCGTAGAAGAGCTGCGTCCACTTGCCCACTTTGCCATCGCCCACGGTGATATCCACACCGTCTATGTTCACCCCACCGATGGGGGTGATGACGGCGGCGGTGCCGGTGCACCAAGCTTCATCGGCGCTGCGAATCTCGTCAACCAGCACATCCCGTTCCACTGCCTTTAGCCCCTCGTCGGCGGCAAGCTGCAGCACGCTCTTGCGGGTGATGCCGGGCAGGATGCTCTTGTCCTCCAGCGACGGCGTGGCGACCTCGTTGCCCCTGCGGATGAAGAAGTTGGCCGCGCCCACCTCCTCGTAGTGGTGGTGCTGGCTGTCTATGTAGAGCACCTCGGCGTAACCGAGCTTCTTCGCCTCGTGGCTGGGGTGCATGCCGCCCGTATAGTTGCCGGCGGCTTTGACGCTGCCCACCCCGCCCGGCACCGCACGATGGAATTCCTTGCTCACCAGCAGCTTGATGGGATTGAATCCACCCTTGAAGTAGGGTCCCACCGGGCTCGTGAATACCATGAAGGTGAACTCCTTGGCGGGAGACACGCCCAGCACCGATCCCGAGCCGAACATGAAGGGGCGGATGTAGAGCGAGCCTTTATCCCAGGGCGGGATGTAGTCCTGGTTGGCGAGCACCGTCTGGGTGACGGCATCCACGAACGCCTTGGGGTCATAGACCGCCATCATGAGGCGACGGCAGCCGTCCGCCATACGCCGGGCGTTCTCCGACGGGCGGAAGAGCACGATCTCGCCCTCGGGGGTCAGGCGGGCTTTCATCCCCTCAAACAGCGACTGCCCGTAGTGTAGGGCTGATGCAGCGGGGTGGATGGAAAATTCGCTCAGGGGGAGGATGCCGAGGTCGCTCCACTTGCCATCGGTGAAGCGGGAGATGAACATTTTGGCGGTGGGCACGAAGGTAAAGCCCAGACCGTCGAAATCTATGTTTTTAGGATCAATGGGAGTGATGGGTTTGGTAACGAAATCCATGGCTGAACCTCGCTTTGGGTGGAAGAAGTGCAATCGCACAGTATAGCAAACCCGGGCGGGGAGATAAAGGGGAAAGGACTGAGGACTGAGCAACGACAAAGTTAATCACAAAGAGAGGCTTAACGTCGTCATTGCGAGCCTCCGCATGAGGCGTGGCAATCTCCATTATGTAATCCATGACCACGGCTGGGGAGATTGCTTCGTCGGGATGAGACTCCTCCTCGCAATGACGCGAACTTGTGTTTTGCATGGCACGACCTTCAGGTTGTGCCGCCAGTGCTTGATTTGATTACATGGCATGGAGACGCTGGGAAATGTATGGTTTGATGTAAAACGGAGCAGACACCTGGGTCTACCCCTACGATATTATCTATTCCGCCGGCGAGTAAACCACCCAACATTGGGCATGGTCAGGCGCATTGCCAGCAAGTCGCTCAGCCACAGGTAGGGGAAGAGCGCTTTCTCCAGCCACCCGCCAAGGTCGTAGCGGCGGCGGAAGAACCGCCATAGCGCCGAAAGATGCACCAGCGCCTTGCGCCACCCCAGTCGTCCCACCGAGCCACCCCAGCGGTGCCATACCTCCGGCTGCGGCAGGAACCAGCACTCCCAGCCCCGTTGCCGTGCCCGCCAGCACAGATCCATATCCTCCACGAACACGAAATAGCCCTGATCAAAGCCGCCCAGCCGCCGGAACACATCCCCACGGATTGCCAGCGCCAGACCTGCCACCCAATCCACCCGCTCCGGTTCGGTCAGCTTCTCCAGCCGCGCCAAGGCTTTGCCCTCGGCATCGTGCCCCAGCAATCGCGCCAGAGGCAGGCTGCGCAACCGGAACAAATCCAGCGGGGTGGTGAAGTTCCGGGCGCTAAGCTGCAATGTCCCATCCGGCGAACGCGTCTTTAATCCCACAATAGCTGCATTGGGATGGGTGGCGAAAAAGTCCCGCAGTGTGGGGAAGAGAAGGGACGGCACCGCGGCATCGGGGTTGAGGAAGAAGTAGAATTCGGCTTCGGGGAAGAGGGCGGCACCGGCATTATTGCCGTGGGCAAACCCCAAGTTCTTCTCTGCCAGCACGACTTTTACTTGCGGGAAGTGCTGGCGGATATAATCATAGGCACCGTCATCGGGTGGATTGATGACCACCGCTATATCTTCCAGACCGGGTTGGTTGGGGTCAGAGAGGCTGCCGAGGCAGCGCGGCAGGTCGGGGAGGGAGCGGTATGCCACTATGACGACGGCAAATCCGCTCAAATGATGCCCTCCGCCCTCATCCAGTCAATCTGCGCCGTGATGCCGTCCTCCAGCGCGGTCACCGGCTTATAGCCCAGTTCCGCCCTGGCACGGGCGATGTCCGCCGAGGTGTGACGCACATCGCCGCGCGCCGCCGGCTTGTGGTCAATCACCGGACGCTTGCCCATGATTTTGGCGATGAGGCTGATGACATCCACTATCTTTATATTGCCCCCGCCGCCGATGTTGTATATACGGTTGACCGCGCCCTTACCCAGCGCCGCCACGCAGCCTGCCACAGCATCCGTCACAAAAGTGAAGTCCCGGCTCTGCTGCCCGTCGCCAAACACCGGGATAGGCTCCTCGCGGGCGATGGCGATGATCCATTTATGGAACGCCATGTCCGGGCGCTGCCGTGGTCCATATACCGTGAAGAAGCGGATTATCCCCACCGGCACCTCGTAGTTGGCGGTATATGCCAGGCAGATGTCCTCGGCGGCGATTTTGGTGCAGCCATAGGGGCTGACTGGTGCGGGGATGGCTTCCTCGGCTACCGGCACCCGGTCCCGCTCCCCATACACCGAGGAACTGCTGCCGTAGATGAAATACACCAGTTGCTGCGCCTTGACCGCCTCCAGCAGGCGCTGCGTTGCCAGGATGTTGTGGCGGATGTAGGTGACGAAATCCCTGCCCCAGCTTTTGCGCACCCCCGGCTGCGCCGCCAGATGCACGATCATCTGCACGCCTTCCACGATGGGAGCCAGATCATCGGTGGAGAGGTCGCACTGCACGAAATCAAACCTATGCTTGCCGGCATCTTCCTGCGCCGCCTGCAGGTTCTTCTTCTTGCGCTCCACATCGTAGTATGTGGTGAAGCAGTCCACCGCCCGCACCCGTGCCCCCATCCTGGCAAGCCGGCTGGTCAGGTGGGAACCGATGAAGCCCGCCGCGCCCGTTACCAGCACGACCTTGTTCGCTATCTCGCGCTCGTTCTCCTCCGCCCTGGGCGGCTTCATGAAGCGCGTATCAAAGGTATCCGACATCGTGCACCACCTTTTTCTCAGCCTTGTGAATATGGTCGTATAGGAGTAACTAGCTGAAAAACTAGCATTTATGGGCAGTTTTGACAAGGGAAAATAATGTGGAAACAAAACTTGGGTGGGAACACAAATAGAACATGAACCTTGATTTTATCCGTTTGAAGTTTATACTGGTTAGCAAGATGAGAACTAAGACCTTCATAGCCATAACTGTCGTTATCCTTGGCATCTGCGGCTGTGAAGAGATTACATCTTCCATGCCGCAGATGCCCCCGCCCATTCCCGGTGCCACACTCCTAACAGCTTGGTTGCCGGCAGAATGGGAAGAAAAGGAAGCAAAACTAGCGTATGCTGATGGTATATTTTTCTATATCACAGAAAACCAAGATGACAGTGTAGATTGTGTTAATGGACAGGAGTTGAATTCGGATTATGCATGGAGTTGGCTTGCCAGTGGTTATCCCGGCTGGACAAGTCTAAGTCAATTAAAAGTCTATCCTGATAATGATCACGCAGTTGTCGTTTGGAGTGGATACAAACTTACACGAGAATCTATGTACAGTGGTGATAGAGTCGTTCTCTCGGCATATGGTTCACAGGGTGTTCATCCCAGAATTTCACCTGATGGATATTGGGTAGCTTATGTTGCAGATTACGGTCAGGGGGGCATTTTTAGTTCAAGTAATGTTTATATTGTTGATAATCTTGGGGAGATTGCCGGTGAGGTCCGTCAAGTCACAAACTTTCAAAATCAATCTTACTATGACATTTCTGTTCGCCCAGTTTGTTGGCTATCTGATCATGAATTGGTTGTGAAAAAGAAGAGCATAGATTACGGGTTAAGATTTGAGATGCTTAAATATGATATTAACAATCTCACGGCTCCACCTGTGCTTTTAACCACTACTATTTACAGTCAATATCGTCCAATGGGTTATGATGAAGTGGTTTATGTTCCGGGAGATTTCTATATCACAAACTGCGGTAATGCCGGTTTCCGTTTTGCCAACATGTATAAATGCCCTTTGGGTGTTGCCGGAGATTATGGGCAGCAGTTAACCTTCGGCGGTAATTTTGACCTTCCCTGTGATATTTCGCCTGATGGAACAAAGCTTCTTTTCATTCGTTTTTATCGTTATGGAAGTAATTATTTGACCGGCGAATCAGATATCTATCTTATGGATTTGAATTCATTAGAGTTGTCTCAACTCACAACAGAATCTGCAGATGACAAAGGGTGATAACTATGAAAAGCCTGCTTATAATTCTATCATTATTAGTTTTGGCGTTTTCTACTGAATACGAATTGAGCTATGAGGATGGCACCTGTCAAACTATATATGGCGTAGGTGATGATGTTATGCAAAACTTAAGAGTTCGCTTTACACCTACTTCGCAAGTAATTGGACTTCACTTGACCAAAGGGAAGGTCTATTGGCATACTGTTAGCGGTGGCTCTGATCTAAATTTTCATTTTAATGTTTATGATCCAGATTCCGGATTTTCTGAGAATAGCCAAACCTATACAGCTAACAATCTAACCCAATGGCTAAGCTACGATATTTCCAGCACAGGTTATATAGCTTCAGCGAATGATTTTTATCTGGCTACTATCTCTGAGAGTGGTAATGTTGGTATGAGTGGTAGTAGTCAACCTCCTATTGACCTACGCAGCGCCTGGCAATCTCTAAGTTACCCTGATTGGATGCCCATCAACAATTGCGATTTATGTCTGCGTGCGATTTTTGATGCTGTTGCAGTCGAACCAATCAGCCTCGGCAATATCAGGGCAATTTATCGTTAGGTTATTGCTTCACCCTATTGGTAAACCTTCTCCGCCTCTTCGTTGCGCAGCACCCGCAAAGTTCCGCCCACCAGCGCCGCCAGCTCATCCTCGCCGGGGTAGTGCAGCACCTTGCCCAGGAAGCTTATCCGCCCCATCAGCAGCTCCACGAACGGTTTGACATGCGCCATGCCGCCGGTTATCACTATGGCGTCGTATTTGCCGCCCAGCGCCGCGGCATAGGCTCCAATCTCCTTTGCTGCGGTGTATGCCATCGCCCGCAGCACCAGGTCGGCTTTGGCGTCGCCGGCTGCCGCCCGCTGCGATACCTCCGTCACATTGTCCGTCCCCAGGTGCGCCAGCATGCCGCCCTTCTTGGTCAGCAGGTCCTTGATCTGCCCCGCATCGTATTTGCCGCTCATCGCCAGCTTGGCAAGCCCGGTGATGGGCAGGCTGCCCGCCCGCTGCGGCGCGATGGGTCCGCCGTCGTTGGCGTTGTTAACATCCACTATGCGCCCATCACGCAGGGCGGCGATGGAGATCCCCGTGCCGAGGTGCGCCACCACCAGCGATAGTTTTTCCATGGGGATGCCCAGTTCCTTGCTCGCGCGGTGAGCCATGGCGCGGATGTTGAGCGCATGGCTGAGCGCGCGGCGCGGTAAATCGGGCAAGCCGCTCACCCGGCTCACATCGTCAAACTCATCCACCGAGACGGGATCCACGATGTATGCCGGCAGCCCCGCCGGTTCCGCCAGCGCATAGGCGATCAGGCAGCCCAGGTTAGATGCATGATCCGCCTGCACATTGCCGGCGTCCACATCCTCCAGCATGCTCAGGTTGACGCGATAGGTGCCGCCCGCCAGCGGCTTGAACGCTCCGCCCCGCCCCACGATAGCCGCCAGGTCGCCGATGGCGATGCTGTGCGCCGCCAGCGCCTTCTCCACCAGCGCCCGGCGATAGTCCGTCTGCTCGGTCAGCTTCTGGAAGGGCGCCAGTTCCTCCGGAGTGTGGCGGATGCTCTCGGTCCACAGTTCCTGCTCATCCTCAAATACGCCGATTTTGGTGGAGGATGCGCCGGGGTTTATCGCTAATACCTTCATAGTGGCTCCTTGTCTATATAGCCCTCTCGGTAATCGTTTCCACAACTAAGCCTTAGACTTCACGGTAAAACTCCTTCACAAACCATGCTATCACCGCCGTGATGTCCGGTTATAGTATAGGTATCTCCTTGATGCTGAATAAAATACCAGAATATTGTCCAAACACGCCCTTCTCCATTCTGAGTATAATTTTCGTGCCATTCGGGGCAATCTATACTTTGTCCATTAATCTCCAAAGTGAACCACCAGCTCCCCTGCCCTTCAATTATCATATAAGCATTGATGCGATAATTTCCATTTTGTAGAATGGGATGTGACCAAATATCCAGTATTTTAGGAGTGGTCGGTTCGTTTGGCGAACTGCAACCCAAAATCAGAGCAAACGATAAAGCTAATGCGATCAGGCATTTCATCCCTTAACCTCCCATTCATCAATCCCCTTGTTCCTAACTATCACTAGGCGGTCAGCGCCAGGCACAGTGCGATGGAATTGAACTTGGTGGCGGCTTCGTCGGCGCGGGAGAGGAGCACGATGGGCACCGCGGCGCCCACCACCACTCCGCCCGCCTGTGCGTTCGCCAGCCAGATGAGCGCCTTGGCTGCGATGTTGCCCGCCGCCATGCTGGGCACCAGGAAGATGTCGGTGTCGCCGGCGACGGGGTTCTGCACGCCCTTGTGGTGCGCGGCGTCAAACGAGAGCGCCACATCCATGGCGGTGGGTCCCGCCACGATGCAGGGTCCAAGCTCGCCCGACTCGCCCAACTGGCGCAGCTTGTCGGCGTCCTCGGTTTCGGGCTGGCGGGGGTGCACCTTCTCCTGACCGCAGAGGGGCGCCACCCGCGGCTCGGGGATGCCGATCTTGCGGCAGGCAGCCAGGGCGTTGCGCACTATCTCCACCTTCTGCTCGTAGGTGGGGTGCGGGGTGAAGCCGCCGTCGGTGACCCACATCAGCTTGGGGTAGGCGGGGCATGCCAGCACCACTATGTGGGAGAGGAACGCCCCCGTGCGCAGCCCCCGGGTATCGTCCAGGACGGCGCCGAGGAAGGTGGTAGTGTCGGTCATGCCCTTCATGAGGACATCGGCGTCGCCGGTGCGGCAGAGTTCCACTGCGCGGGCGGCGGCGGTTTTGGGGTCGGTGACAGGCTCTATGCGGTAGCCATCCAGCTTGATGCCGGCTTCGTGGGCGGCGGCGTGGATGGCATCGGGGACGCCGACCAGGATGGCGGAGCCGATGGATTCGGAGCGAGCCATTTGCAGGGCTTCCAGCACCTCGGCACCGGCGGCATCGGCGACGGCGATGGTGCGCTTGCCGGCTTTGCGGGCGAGCTGGGTGACGGCGGCGAAATCCTTGATCACGGGTGACCTCCTGTGGGTGTGGGGGATAGTAAATTTAGCACAAGTGGGGACGCGGGGGCAAGGGGGAAGATTTTCGGCAATATTGACTGGTTCAGCATTAATAATAACTATTGACAACCGACAAAATTTATGCTAGTATTCTTTTACAAAACAGCAGGGAAACCTGGCAAGTAACAACGCATCTGGGCTTGGGAGTCAAACAAATAACGTTTTATGCTATGGAGGTAGCTAGGATGAAAAAAATACTCGCTTATGCAACAATATTCATCGCTATTACCGAAATCTACCTCAGTTTCATTGAGATAGCTAACCTGCAACAATTAACATCAGTGCTTCTCAAGCCCTTTGCTACACTTGCTAGTTAATATAAAAGAATACTAACAGGAGGAGAGATGAAATATCTATTTCCTGTAACACCTATTCTTTCAGTAACAGTAAAAAAGTTTTGTGAAGAGGTTGTTCTTGGTGGGGAACAAATTTACTTAGATTGTTTACAAGCGCAAGGTGAAGCATTAAATGACTGTTTTACGATAGTTGAGAAGCGAGTCAAAGCCAAAGGGGGGAGAATTATTTATGGTTGGGCTGTCAGAATAGCACCGAGAATGTACCTAGAAGCAGAATTCCATGCCGTGTGGGAAACAACAGAAGGCAACCTATTAGATATTTCGGTTAAAGAATATCAGACAAAGAGAATATTGTTCTTGCCTGATCCTACGAAGAAATTTGATGGCCGACAAGTAAATAATAAAAGGAAACCACTTCAGGAAAACCCTGTGATAAAAGGATTTTTAAAGACGTATGATGATGAATTTGAAGTAAAAAACAGAGGAATGCATGAATTTGAATTAAATGAAGATTATAAGCCAACCCCCGAAGAAATTGAAGAATTAGAGCTTATAATTGAAAGAAGAATCAGATATAGCATCCAACTTGATGGATTATTTCCAGAAATCGGACCGTATGATCCGTGTCCTTGCGGAAGCGGTAAAGGTGTAAAGTGGTGCTGTGGGATTAAAAATTTAAAACCAAGTTTTTACCTTTATTAATTGTAAAAGGAGACATAATGCACTGGGAAAATTTTGGAGTCTTTAGAATCCTAAGACCAGACAACGAGGTAATTGCGGCAATTCGCGATGAAGCGCAAACGCATCTTTTTAACACTTATAGCCCAGGTGTTTATACTGATGCTAATCTAATAAATCAGATAATCCAGCACCAATATGAATTTTATAAAAATAAACTCAATGAATATGTAGATGTTATAGCATCCGATGGTTTTATCGCTTATTTAATGGATCAATATGATAAAGCTTCCAATATTGAATATGCTTATAAATCAAGATCGCTTAGTTCTATCGATGAGCAGAATTGGCTTAAAATTGGGAAGATATTCAGGAGAACAATTAAATATTTAGCAGAAAAATATACTATACTAAATGGAGAAGGACAGTATTCTGATAACCAAAGGTTTGCTCATGAACGATTAGATTATGTTTGGGTCTTTGCTGAAGAATTGGTTGATATGTATATGCAAAGTGATTTAGTTTATGGTGTGTTTCCTAATATTACAACTCTAGAATTAAAAGATAGCGCGCCGAATAATTACTATTTTATATTAAGT
>Ga0315280_10000801_pt1 | contig 57075 bp, 50 predicted proteins | sample YL17G06_40_MG_FD_203697 | JGI IMG/M metagenome (GOLD analysis project Ga0315280, IMG submission 203697) | Sediment microbial communities from Yellowstone Lake, YNP, Wyoming, USA - YL17G06_40 | ecosystem: Environmental > Aquatic > Freshwater > Lake > Sediment | place: USA: Wyoming | collected... | reverse complement strand
GCTCCCAGCATCAATGAGAACCAACCTGCATCCATCCCAGCTCGTCATGACGCCCAGTATACCTCCTGAGCCCATTTTCGTCGTCTTCGGGTGGGCCGAAGGCCCATGAACGGCTCCTAAGAAACTACTTCCCCGGTCTGTAGATCCACCATGGCGTAACCCATTTGTCGAACCCGCTTTGCGAGCAGTCTCCGCGTTCGCTCCTGGTATTGCTGCTCGTAGAGCTGCTGGCCTTGGAGAATCGCCCGCACGATCTTGAGCCCGGTGACTCCCGTCAGATCGCTGAGCACCTTGTGCAACTGCAGGTTCATCTGTTCCAGGGCTTTGTGCATCAACTGAATCTGCAGCGCGGCCATCTCCACCAGGCCCTTGCGATGGCGCCAGTAGCTGCGCAGCACGCAGATCGCATCCGGCGGACGAAACGCCCGCGCCAGCAGGCCAACGCTATGCAACTCCTGCAGCCATTGACAATCCTTCACATCCGTCTTGCGGCCCGGCAGGTTCTTCGCTTGGCGGGCATCGACCAGATACACGTCGATGCCGTTCTCTTCCAGCACCTGCGCTACCGGAATCCAGTACACCCCGGTCGATTCCAGCGCCGCCGTGTCGACGCCACAGGCCTGGAGCCATTGGGCCAGCGCCCGCAAATCGGGTGTCAAGCAGCCGAAGCAACGAACCGGCTGCGGGTCGCGATCCGCCGGGACCGCGACGTAGTGGCACTGCGAGCCCACATCGATCCCGGCCGCATGCGGGTGCAGAATCCAACGTTCCGGCGGCCCGGACCGCGGGTTGCGGTTGCGTCCGGCACAGGAGAGGGGTAGAACGAGGGTCGGTCATGGAATCACTCCTTACCAAAAGGGTCTCGAAAACACCGCTCCGACCCGCAGGGTATTCGGGAAACGTATTCTCCTAAACGGGATAACCAGAACGTGCGACCACGCTCGGCTTCACCAATGACATTATCACCAGCGGCGGAACCAGACTCGACAAACGGGCACATCGCACCACTGAGCACTCGGCCATAACTGTCGGAGCCAACCGAACCATCGTACCAGAACCCGTTTCTTCCTGACATCAGCCGCGCAGCGGCGCAGCGACTCGTAATGACAGAGGGAGCGGTGCGTGGTACGCACCCTACGAAGGACGCCTGGCCCCCAACCCGTAGGGTGCGTACCACGCACCATCTTTAGGGGAGGGCAAAGCTCCATGGGCACACATGCGATAGCCCTGTCGCCCTTGCTTGGGCAGGTGCGTGCGGTAGAATGTGAATGAAGATGGAGAAAATGCCTGTGACTGCCGGAGAATGCGTGGGTGTCTGTCAAAACGCAGTTCGCCTCTCCCGCCATGCCCATATGGATCGTCGGGCTGTTGAAGTACCTGAAGAAACGGTACCTCTCGAATCTGCAGGTCTCCGCCAAGCTGTCGTCGGCTCACCTTGGTGACGTATCGGGCTTGTCCGCTGACGAAATCGCGTCGCGCATAGAGCAGCTTCTACTCGGAGGAGAGTCTGGATCACAGACATCAGACAGGTAGCCGTGCGCTTTGCCGCTTGCCTGTGTCGGCGGGTCACTGTAGAATCGGATTCGTCGTCGGCACAAGAAGCTGCGATGTGATAGGACAAACGAGCATGCTCGGGGCACAGAACCAGGATTCCGGTCGAGGCGGTGCACCCGCCAGCAGGGCAACCGACCTTGCGGTGCGCGAGGTAGTGGAGCGGATTGTGCAGGAGGTCCATCCGACACGGATCATCCTGTTCGGTTCGGTGGTCAGAAATGAACAGCGCATCGAAAGCGATGTGGATCTCTTGGTCGTCATGCCGGAAGGAACGCACAGACGTCACACGGCCCAGATGCTCTACCGCAAGCTCAGGGGGTTGTCTGTCCCGGTCGACATCTTGGTAACGACAGAAGCTGATCTGGATCGCCAAAAAGGGAATCCTGGTTTGATCTACCGGACGATCCTTGAGGAAGGCAGGCAGCTTTATGCCGCCTGAACTGCCGCAACCAGGTAGCACGCTGGACTGGCTGCGGTACGCAGTCAGCGACCTGGAACTCGCCAAGGTGTCCGGCAGGCCGAGTGTCATGTTCGAAAGCCTCTGCTATCATGCCCAACAGTGCGCGGAAAAGGCGCTGAAGGCCGTACTCGTCACCCGTCACATCTCCGTTCCCCGGACCCACAACATCGGCCTCTTGCTCGATTTGCTCCCCAAGCACATGATTATTCCGGAAGACATGGAGGAGGCTGCCATCCTGACCGACTACGCTGTCATGTCTCGGTATCCTGGGGACGCCGAGCCTGTGACGGAGTCGGAGTACGAGCGAGCCGTGTACTTGGCCGAGGTCGTGCTGGTCTGGGCGAAACAGGTTGTCGAGCAACAGCAAGCAGCGGAGTCCCCCGGAGGAACCACGGATGATGCCCCGTAAGTACACAGTGTGTGCTGCTCTCATGTGGATGATCGGCTCCGTGAGCATTGCCAACGCGGCACAGGTGGTCGCGCTGAGCACACAGAACAAGCAGGTGGGCAAATACGACAGGCTGGAGCTGCAGATCGAGGTCGGGCGGCAGTACCGGAATCCTTTCGACCCTTGCGAGGTCGAGTTGAATGTGCTGATCACGAGTCCAAGCGGGCGGGCTTTGGTGTTGCCGGCGTTCTTTGGGCAGGATTACGAGCGGCAGAATGTCCCGCAGGGCGGCAAGACGATAGCCTGGTACTACCCGCGCGGCACCGGCTCCTGGAAGGCGCGTTTTGCCCCAATGGAAGTGGGCACCTACACCGCCCAGGCGTCGCTGAGAGACCGGCAAGGGGAAGTCACCTCTGCGCCGCTGACGTTCACCTGCACCGCATCGGCCCGCAAAGGCTTCCTGCGCATCGGGACGAAGGACCCACGCTTCCTCGAATTCACGGAAGGCGGGCCGTTCTTCGTGATCGGCCAGAACGTCGCCTTTATCGGCGAGAGCCAGTATGTCACGCCGGTCAAGGCCGAAGAGATCTTTGCCAAGATGGCGGCTCATGGAGCCAACTTCGTACGAGTCTGGACCTGCTGCCAGGATTGGGCGCTGGCCATCGAGGCCCAGAAGAGCGCCTGGACCCGTTCCTGGACGCGGGAGTCGCCCATCGCTGCGATGCCGGGCAGCGAGAGCGACCCGAACGGCCGCAAGTGCATCCGGCTCAAGGGCGACAACGGAGCGTCGCTCGCCGCTTCGCCCTCCCATCCGGTCGGAGTGCGACCGAATGTCCGCTACGTCTTTACCGGGAGGTACAAGATGGAGGGCAGCAAGGCCCTGCATCTGCAAGTTGGAAGCAATGAACACGAGCTTTCCGCTTCCAGCGACGGCGCCGCCGATTGGCAGCCGTTCCAGATCGGGTTCGTGACGGGTCCTAACGAACGCTGGCTCGGCCGGGTAGCGTTTCGCCTGGTGGGGGCAGGTACGGCCTGGCTGACCGATCTGTCTCTTAAGGAGTCGGGCGAAAGCGCGGAGCTGCTCTGGGAGGCGGATGTCAACCGGCCGATCCGGGGTTACTACAATCCGCTGGACTGCTACTTGCTGGATGACCTCGTCGAAGCCGCCGAGCACGAGGGGATCTATCTCATGCTCTGTGCGATCACGCGCGATCTCTACATGAATACTCTATCCAAGGTCGAGAGTCCCGAGTATCGCCGGGCCGTTCAGGATGCCCAGAAGTTTCTGCGGTACGTCGTGGCCCGCTGGGGCTATTCCACCAGCGTCGCCGCTTGGGAGTACTTCAACGAGATGGACCCCGGCAGGCCGACGGACCGGTTCTACGCCGACGTCGGCACCTACCTCGCAAAGACCGACCTCTACAACCACCTGCGAACCACGAGCACCTGGGCCCCTTCCGCCCGGGACTGCCGCCACCCGCAAATCGACATCGCGCAGACCCATCACTACATGCGACCCGATGATGACGACTTCAGGGACGAGGTCGAGTGCATCCTGCGCCAGACGCGTTTTCTCCGCGAGAACGCCTCAGGCAAGCCCGCCCTCATCGGCGAGTTCGGCTTGGCCACGCCGAAGTGGGGCCTGAGCGACTACATGAAGCAGGACCGCGAGGGCGTGCATTTCCACAACAGCCTGTGGGCCTCGGCGCTGATCGGCAACTCCGGCACCGCGATGTTCTGGTGGTGGGACCAGTTGGACCCGCAGGACGCCTATCGGCACTACAAACCGCTGGCGACCTTCCTGACCGGCTTCGCGCCGGCCGGCTTGCAGCAGACCACGGCCGTCGCGTCCGAGCCGCGTTTGCGGATCCTCGGACTCCAAAGCAATGATCGCGCCTACCTGTGGCTCGCCAATCGCCAGGCTACCTGGTGGAATCTCGTGGTCGAGAAGCGCCCGCCGGAGCCGATCGATTCGGCGACCCTCACCGTCAAGGGCCTCAATCCCGGCAACTATACCGTCCTCTGGTGGGACACGCACGAGGGTGAGCCCATCAGCCGACAGACCCTCGCACCCGACGCCGGCGGCCTGCAACTGGCGGTCCCGCCTTTCACCCGGGACATTGCCTGCAAGATCCTCCCCGCCTCGTTCGCCCAATGACGAATGATGGCTCCTGGCTTGACATGCATGCGTCGGGCCGATAGCTTCGGAGGTCATGAGTAAACGGCGGACATACGGGATCGCAATGGGGTGGGTCGGCGTAATGTTCTTGCTGCCGATGGTGGCTATGAGCTCTCAGATACCGAATGCGAACCAGAGGACGCGGGCCATCGGGTCTGTCGCGAGTCTCTCCGAGGTTCTCAGGCGAGCCTTCGATCCGGCGCAGGATTTCGAGCCGCTGCCGGCGCCGGGTCCGAACGACTGGCTGGCCGTTCATTCGGAGCCGGGCCAGAGCTTCGAGCAGTGGGTGCAAGCGCAGCCCAACCGGCCGGATAAGAAGAGAAGAATCATCTACGCCAAGACCCTGCTGCGGCGCAGTTGCAAGGTGTTGGTCCATGAAACGGGCCATATGTTCGGCCTGGCGCACTGCATCTACTTTCGCTGCGTCTTCAACGGCTCGAACCATCTGGTCGAAAGCGACGCTCGCCCGCTGCACGAGTGCCCCGTCGATTTGCGTAAGCTCCACGATGGTATCGGTTTCGATGTGCCCCGGCGCTACGCGGACCTCTGCCGGTTCTACCGAAAAGCCGCCTTCGATGATGAGACCGCCTGGACCCAGAAGAGGCTCGAGGAACTTGTCGGCCGAGAAGAGGCCGCAAAGGTGATCAACGCCGCTGGAGAGAGGGGCAAATCGTGACGAGTGTGATGGTCATCCCGGTACACGACAACTTCGTCTATCTGCACGCGTGTGGTAGCGGCCGCGCATTCGTCGTGGATCCCAGCGACGCCTCGGCCGTCTTTCGGACGCTCCAACAGCACAACCTTTCCCTGGCGGCGATCCTCGCGACCCACCATCATTGGGACCACATCGCCGGCGCCGCGGAGCTGCAATCGAAGACACACTGCCAGTTGATCGGAGTCGATCGTGCGCTGGTGCCATCGCCGGACCGTGTCGTGGCCGATGGGGACGTCCTGACCATAGGGGATGCCACGGTCCACGTGATCGCCACGCCGGGGCACACGCGGAACTCGGTCTGCTACTACATCCCCACTCGCGGCGGCACGAATGGGATCGTGTATACGGGGGACACGCTCTTCGTCGGGGGCTGTGGCCGGTTGCTGGAAGGCGATGCTCGCACGATGTGGCGATCCTTGCAGAAGCTGGCCGCCTTGCCCGCCGACACGCTGGTCTACTGCGGTCACGATTACACCTTGGAGAACTACGAGTTCGCGGTCACGGTCGATCCGGCCAGCCGGCGTTTTCAGCAGCGTCTGGCCGAAGTCCAGAAGGCAATCGAGTACGCCCGGTTGACAGTCCCCTCCAGCATAGGGCAGGAGAAGGCGGCGAACGTCTTCCTCCAGGCCGGCAGTCCACAGATCCAGGCGGCGTTGGGCCTGGCCGATGCGCCGCCCGAAGAGGTCTTTGCCGAACTGCGCCGCCGGAAAGATCAGTTTGGTTGATGGTGAGATGCCAACCCGTACACTCCTCATGTCACTGATTTGCCTTTTCCTGATCGGTTGCGGTGCGGATCGTGGCGGCGACCCACGCTTGCTCTCTCCGTGTGACAACGGGCCGGCCGATCCTGCTTCGCAGCCGACCGCTCTGTTCGTAGAATTCGTGACGACGCCGCAAGACGTGGTCGAGCGAATGCTGGAGATGGCCCAGGTAAGGAAAGATGATGTGGTCTACGATCTGGGCTGCGGCGATGGGCGGATCGTCGTCACGGCCGCCCGGCGGTACGGCTGTCGGGCCGTGGGGTACGACCTGGACCATTTGCGGGTCGAGGAGGCCCGCCAGAACGTGGCCCAGCACAAGGTCGGCACTCTGGTCACAATTGAGAAGAAAGATGTCCTGCATGCCGACCTGCACGAGGCCAGCGTCGTGACCCTGTACCTTGGCACGGAAATCAACGCCAGGCTGATCCCTCAGTTAAGAGAGCTCCGGCCCGGCTCGCGCATCATCTCTCACGATTTCCCAATTGGTGATCTGACGCCGGACAAGGTCGTGGTGATGACTTCCCGCGCCGACGGCCGCAGGCACACGATCTATCTCTGGACCTGCCCACTTCCCGCGGACAGCAGTTGAACAAGGGGTTCTAACGGATCTTGCGGAGAATCCCTGTTGACGGAAGTAGAAACGTGTGCTACGATGCAGCGAGTTGGGGGCGTCATCGCCGAGGACGCAGTAATGTTATCGGGCCAGTTGTGCCGATATGAGGGGCATCGGCTGGGTTCTTTCGTGCATCACGTGCAGGTTACCATGCGTGCGATTGGAAAGGGGCGAAGCATGTCAAGGCGGAAATGGTTCCAAGTGCTGGCTGTGACGGTGGTTGCTGCCTTTCTGTCGGTTTTATCGGGGGTGACCTTAGCCCAGAGGAATAGCAACAACGTCGTGCCCCGCAGGTTCATCTGCCTGGTCGATGATTCCGAGGATGCCTGGGTCATTGGCCAAGCCACCGCCAGGGCCACCGGCGGCGCCGTCGGCCACGTCTACTCTCACGCCCTCAACGGCTTCTCCATCCAGGTGCCCCCGGGCATCGGTGTGGCCCACCTCCGGGCCCACGGCGGCGTCATCCGCGCCGAGCCCGACCTTATCATGCACACCTGCGCCACCCTGGTTCCCACCGGTGTCAACCGCATCGACGCTGAAGGAGTTCTCGCCGCAGGGATCAATTGCAGCGACGTCGGTATCGCCATCATCGACACAGGCATCCAAACGGACCATCCGGACCTCCATGTTGAGGGCGGCACATGCTTCTCCGGGGGGACGGAGGATCCTCTCGGGTACGACGATGACAACGGCCACGGGACCCACTGCGCGGGCATTGCCGCCGCCAACGGGACGATCGTCGGCGTCGCCCCCGGTGCCAGGCTCTATGCGGTGAAGGTGCTCGACGCCAGTGGCTCAGGTTACCTGTCGGATATCATCGCCGGCGTCAATTGGGTGACGGCCTATGCTTTTGACGTGGACGGGCGGCAGCGGATTCACGTAGCGAATATGAGTCTTGGCGGACAGGGACAGAGTGAGCTCCTCTATACGGCTCTGTCGAATTGCCCTGTGGTGTTCGCGGTTGCGGCAGGCAATAGCAGCGCGGACATCTATGGTCGTGACGGCAAGCCCGGCACAAACGATGATTTCATCCCTGCGGCATACGGGGGCACGCTTCCCAACGTTCATACGATCTCGGCGATGGTGGACACGGACGGCCGGCCCGGTGGTAGAGGACCATCAACCAGCTATGGCAGGGATGATTCGTTCGCCAGCTTCAGCAACTACAGTCGGGCCGGCGCGATCGCCTACATTGAGCCCGGGGTGAACATCTACTCGACCTACCTCAACAGCGGCTATGCCACCATGAGCGGCACCAGCATGGCTTCGCCCCACGCCGCCGGCCTGTTCGCTCTTGAACTGGCAGCATCGGGAAGCACCAAATCCGTTCTCCAGAAGGATTCCGTCTACGGGCTGAGGCAGCCCAGCGGGGATCCTGACGGCCAGTACGAGCCGCTCGGCTATGCGATTTATTCGCTCACTCCTATCGCTCCTACGCTGCACATCGGTGATCTTGACGGCACGGCGACAAGAACCTCCAAGACATGGCAGGCAAAGGTGACCATTGCCGTGCACGATGGAGGGCATGCCCCGGTCTCCGGCGCCACTGTCGTGGGAACGTGGAGCAACGGCGTGAAGAGCACCGGCGCGACAGGCAGCAGTGGTACATGCACCGTTTCCTCCGGCAGTCTCACCAGTTCCACTGTCACTTTCACAGTCACAGGCGTCACCAAGACCGGGTATACGTACAATTCAGGCAGTAACCATGACGTAGATGGCGGCAGCAACGGAACCACAATCACGGTGAAAAAGCCATAGCCTGGCCTGCTCCCGCGTCAGCACACAGCCGGGCGGTCTACCCCTGCGGGACCGCCCGGCTTCATTTCACGAGGTCCCCAGCGTGTGCTGCCGGACCGGTCTACTCGACAGGTGTCAGTCGTCCATCGGCCAGAGCATTCGGATTATCGCGACTTGGTGAATCCGTTCGTGGGGGTCACGCCATCCCAAGTCAGACCTGCGGCGCTCAACTTCATGACCGTGGTCTTGTAGGAGCCGGCGGGAGCCCGGTTCACTTTGAAGGTGAACGAGCCGCTCGCGTTCGTCGCGCCGACGGGTGTCATGAAGACCCGCCCGTTCAGGTACAGATTGGCCCAGACATGGGCATTCGCTACGGGCTTGCCCACGCTGTCTACGACATCAATCGTGACGCTCAGATCGGCACTGCCCTGTCGGCCGGTCGAGGTGCCGTAGGTGATGGAACTGACCGATATTGTCCCGGCCTGCGGCGGAGCCGCGTTCTGCACGACAACCGTGACCGAATGGCTCGCCGTCTGACCCGCCGTATCCGTAGCGGTGGCAGTAACCGTGTGCTGGCCATCCGGAGAACGGGTTGTATCCCACGAAGCCGACCAGCCATCGCTGGCTCGGGAATCGAGGGCGACAACGGTGCCGTCCACCAGGAACTGCACTTGGGTGACTCCCTTATCATCGCCCGCGGTCGCCTGCACGACCACCGCCCGGGCGACGGTGCTGCCCTGCAGAGGGGTTGTGATTCTCACCGGCGGCGGCCTTCTCCGCATCGACGAGACCATACCCAAAGCTGGCATCAAAGCCCTTCGTTCCCAGGTCCTCGGCCGTGGTTGTCAGTTGGTCGCGCACGGCCGTTGCGGAGGTGAGCCCGGAGGCCCAAGCCAGGGCGGCGGCTCCGGCCACGTGTGGGCAGGCCATCGACGTGCCGCTCATGTTCGCATAAGTGCCCCCCTTGTAGGTCGAATAGATGTTCACGCCGGGCGCCGCCAACGCGATTTGGGGGCCGAAGCTGGAGAACGACGCCCGCAGATCCTGGGCGTCGGTTGCCGAAACGGCGAGCACAGACGAGTACGCGGCCGGATAGGTGACCGACCCGCCCCCATTGCCGGCGGCGGCCACCAGAACGACGCCCTTGGCATAAGCCCGATCACATGCGGCCTGAAGACTGGTCGTGCCTGCTCCCCCCAAGCTCATGGAGACCACCTGGATGCCGTTGCTCGTACACCAGTCGAGCCCCTGGATGATATCGCTTGTGTAGCCGGTGCCCTCATCGCCCAGCACCTTGACGGCCCAGATGACGGCATCCGGCGCGACCCCAACCACACCGCTCGTGTTGTTGCGGGCGGCCACGATTCCGGCCACGTGCGTGCCGTGCCCGTGATTATCGCTCCAGTCGGCCGGACTCGTGCTGCCGTCCTTGCCAGACCCGGCGTAGTTGATGCCGCCGGCCACGACGAGGTCCGGATGCGTGGATTCGATGCCGGTATCCAGGAGGGCCACTTTCACTCCCTTACCTGTATTGCCGTTCGGCCAGGCGCGATCGGCGTCGATCCGGTCCACGCCCCACGGGACCGTCTGGCCGAGCGCATAGAGAATGATATCGTCCTCGACATACGCCACATCGCGCCGCGTCCGAATCGTCTTGATCGTCTCTTCCGATAGCGTCGCCGAAACCATAGCCACCAGCCGTGGGGACCGATGAACGACTCCGCCTGCCTGACGGACCGCACTGGTCCGCGCCTCCGGCGTCTGCGGCCCGGTATCGGACCGGAATCCGATCAGCACACGGCGGCCCGCCGGACCTCTTCGCACCGCAGCCGGCGCCGTCTGCCCCAGGAGCGAAAGTGCCAACAACATCAGCAGACAATGTGCGCGCATGGGTCTCACGGATGAGTCCTCCAATGACAGTAGGAGAATCCTTAGATCGTCTTACGCGTAGTCGCTACCCCCAAGGCCCTTCGACCCGCCCCCCGAATTACAGGCGGTGAAGCACCAACACGTTCCAGTTCAACTTGGAGCGTACCAAAGAAGCAGCAGAAGGTCAACCAGCGAGGCAAGAAATGGGTGCATGACCGTCCTTGCAAGCCTCTGGGCGGAACGGCTGATGGATTTGTGCAGGGCAAAGGAAAAGGGGACATTCTACTTTTCCCCTTCTCGGAGGGAAAAGTAGAATGTCCCCTTTTCCGGTGGCGGTCTGTACCGGGCCCAGACACAGGCGCAAGAACGGTCATACACCCGGCAAGAAAGCCTGAACGATACCTGGCGCCGCCAATTCTCTTGCCCTCCAGGAAGCAAGTGTATTTGTCCTGATAGCAGTTTCTTTATAGGATTTAGGCAGAGGGCAATGGCAACGTTGGCCTCCTCTCTTGGGGAGAAGCTATGGGGGTGGTGATCGAGACGATGGCGGTAACGACCGGTGTGCTGGCGGTCATCCGGTTTCTCCACACCAACTGTGCCGGTGGTTTCCAATGGATTCTGATTCCCGGCCTCCTGGTCTTGGCCGCCCTGGTGCCGGCTTGGATCACGAATCGGGAGTTTCCCCGGATCGGACTCGATCTTGACCCCCTGCTGGGCCGGCCCGCCGTACTCAGCGCCGGAACGGTCGCCGGCGTGTGCGTTTGTGTGTTCCCGTTGATCTTTCTCGGCCTCTGGACACTGACGCTGATGCATCTGCCTGTGCCGCTGCGGCCCATAATCCCCGAGCGGCAAGGCTGGTTCGCCTGGCTGCTTTACCAGTTCTTCTACGTGGCGGTTGCGGAAGAAGTGTTCTTTCGGGGATACGTCCAAGCGAATACGATGCGCTGGCTTCGTCGCGCCCCTTGTCTGCCTCGGATCAGGCCCGAGTTCATCGCGATCATCGTTTCGGCCGGCTGTTTCGCCGCGGCTCATGTGATCGTCCAAGGGCAAATAACACCGGTTCTAGCCTTTCTGCCGGGTCTGGTTCTGGCCTGGCTGTTCCTCCGGACAGGCTCACTATTAGCTCCCATCCTGTTTCACGGTATAGCCAACGTCTCTTACGCCCTCATGGCCATGACATTGGCATAGCAGAAGACCCAGAGCTTATCGGCTCCCCCGCGGTGGCCGCCGCACACAGACCTATAAGAGACAGTTCTCGGCGTTAGTCCCGAGATTTATGTTGAATCCCGGCGTTCGAGTTGATCCGCGTCAAGTGTCACTGGGCGTGGGACGATAGCAGCACAGAGAACGCAGTTAGGACGCAGGCGCCCAACGCGAGCGATCGTGTTCGGGGCCCTGGCAGGTAGGTAACACCAATGGATGAGAAACGCTTCGTCAAACTGCTCTGGATCGCCAAGGCGGCTCTCCTGGCAGTACTCCTGTATGTGGGTGTTGGGGTCGTTACGAATCGTCTGCACCTGGGCGCTGTGTTCGATCCGGGCACCGCGAGCGGTGACCAGCGTCCGGCCGACGAGCACACCACCTTGCCGCAGACTCGCTCTCCCTCGGATTACACAGCGATTGTCCAGAGGAATCTGTTCACGGGAGACGAGAACGCCGGTAAGGCAGGGACGGACGCCGACCGCTTGCAGACCGTCGATTCCCTGGCTTCGGGGGAGGAACTGGGTCTGCAATTGGTGGGAACTCTCGCGGGTAGTACGGCAGCCTCACGTGCGATCATTCAAGACACCAAGAGCAATGCCACCGCCTCGTACAAGGTCGGAGACACCGTCGCCTCCGCGACGGTCGAGACCATCGAACGAGATGCCGTCATTTTGCGGCACCAGGGCCAGCCGCTGGTCTTGAAGCGGCAGGCCGGCAGGGCCGACGACAAGGGACCGAAAACGCAAGACAAGCGACCGACAACGGAAGAGAGTGCGGTTGCCCGTCCGGCGTCCCCCGTAGCACCAAGCTCCTATGCCGAGTCGTCCCGAGCAGGATACGTGACGGAGGTCTTTCGCAGGGCGACCATTGAGCCTTACATCAGGAACAATCAAACCGAGGGATTGAAGATCACCGGCTTGGAGAACATCCCGATGGCCACCGTGTTCGGTCTCAAGGACGGCGATATCGTTCAGACGGTCAACGGACAGCAATTGACCAGCAAGCAAAAGGCCTTCCAGGTCCTCATGAAGGCCAAAACCCAATCCAGAATAGATATTCAGCTCCTACGCGACGGCAAGACCAAGAATCTATCATTCGATCTGTAACACAAGGGAGGGCGCCGTGAACACCAGGCAGCACCAAACCCCAGGGCCCCAAAGCAGCAAACTCACCGAGTCTCATCGTGCCACGTGTGCTCTGACCATGCTCACTTTGGCGCTGTATGCGTTCGCCACAATCGGACTGGGCTGCAAAGCTCAGCCGCCAACTACCGGCGGCAACCAAGTTGTGGCAACTCCACCCGCCGTTGAGCAACCGAGTCAGTCTGATGAGAGCTCGGGCCATGACGTCGGGGTGGCAGAGCAGCCGCCAGCAACCGCCGCCCCGCCGCTTCCACCGGTGACGGCCCGCGCGAGCGAGCGAAATGACCCAGCGCAGGTTGCCGAAAGCACTTCCGGGCACTGGCTGGCTAAGACCGAGCCCGTCGCGCCGATTGTGATCCAACCGAGGCCCAGCGCCGGCAACGAGCCGCAACTCGCAACTACCTCTGCGGAGGAAACGAAGACCCCCCTTCCGCCCTCGGGCACGACCGGCGAGGTCAAGCACGGCGAGCTGCGCGTGGGAGATCCGAATGAGCTGATCTCGGTCAACTTCGACAACGTCGAGATCCGGACCGTGCTCAAGACCATCGGCGAAATCACCGGCATCAACTTCATTCCGCACGACAGCGTCACCGGCACCGTCACCGTCATGTCGCCGACGCCGATCCGCCTGGGCGATATCTACCCACTCCTGCAATCGGTGCTCGACGTGCACGGCTACGCGACGATTGAGATGGATAACGCCGTCAAGATCGTCCCGAAGGCCGAGGCCGCCAAGAGCCATTCCCAGGTGCGCGTCGGGGCCGACCCGGCGTCCATCCCCAAGACCGACGTGATTGTCCGGCAGATCATCCCGCTGAAGTACGCCGATGCGGCGGAGGTCAGCGACATCATCGCGCCGACCCTGTCCCCCGGGGCGCAGATCGCCACCTATCCCCGTACCAACTCCCTCATGATTACCGACACCTCGGCCAATATCAACCATGTCGCCCAGGTGATCCAGAAGCTCGACGTGGAGGGCTCCAAGGAAAAAGTGCTGCTGTTTCCCCTGGCCCACGCCTCCGCCCAGACAATGAGCGAGGAGATTCTGCGTATCCTGGAGAAGAGCAGAGCCGGCGGCCCGCCGACCGGCCGCATTCAGGCTATGCAAGCCGTGGGCAACGGACCTCGGGTCCTGCCCGACGAAAGAACCAACTCGCTGATCGTCATTGCCACGGAGCAGGATGCCGAGACCGTGGGCGAATTGGTCAAGCAACTGGACGTGCAACGTCCCATCGGTATGGACCATGTCCACGTGGTCTATCTCAAAAATGGCGATGCCAACGAGGTCTCACGCTCGCTCGAACGGGCCCTGAGCTCGATGAAGCTGGCCGGCGCCGTCCCGGCCGCGCCGCACCAAGTCCAGATCACTCCGGACGTGAGTACGAACGCCCTGGTGATCGTCGCACCGCCCTCGGATTTCGACGTGATTTCCAAGATCATCGAAAAATTGGACATCGTGCGGGAGCAGGTGCTCGTCGAGATGCTGATTCTGGAGGTCAGCAATGAGTCGCTCCAGGACATCGGTGTCGATTGGGCCACCATGGACAATGCATCGAACAGCGTGCGGGGCTTCGGATCGACGAACCTCGGACCGCGCGTCAACTTCTTGAGCGGCACGGCGGAGGGACTGTCCGTCGGAGCCTGGAAGGCGGTCGGTGGCAGCGTCAAGATCGGCGCGATTCTCCAGGCGATGGAGAAACAGTCCGGCGTAAACATTCTCTCCACGCCGCACATCCTGGCCTCCAACCATCGCAAGGCCCGCATCGTGGTTGGCGAGAACCGCGCGTTCGTCACCCAATCGAAAATCACCGAGACGACCGATCCGGTCACGCCGACGGTGATCAAGACGTTCGAGTACAAGGACGTGGGTATTACGCTGGACATTACGCCGCACGTCAGTCAGGGCGGCATGATCCGGCTGGAAATCAAAAGTGAATTCACCAAGTTGATCGAAGATGTCGCCACCCTCTCGCTTGACACCCCCACCACCGCCAAACGGACCGCTCAAACGGTGGTCACGATGGGCAGCGGCGCCACGGTCGTCATCGGCGGCCTGATCCGGGACGACACCGTGAAGAGTGTCAAGAAGGTGCCGCTATTGGGGGACGTGCCTCTGCTCGGGGCCTTGTTCAGGTCGCAGAGCAATCACACGCAAAAGACCAATCTGCTGCTCTTCATCACCCCGCAGGTGATGTCCAGCCAGGAAGACCTGCAGGAGATGACCGACCACAAGAGGCAGGAGATGGATGCAGTCCGCGAGGCAGAGAAGTGATGTTGACCGAGCGCGTTGATCATCGACAGCTTACGAGAATCGGGCCGGAGCAGTTGAGCGCTGAGCTGATGAGGCGACTGCCCCTGGAGTTCCTCAAGAAGCAGCAGGCCATTCCGATCCTCCTGGACAAAGGCGAGCCGGCGGTGGCCCTGGCCGATCCGCTGAATCTCCAGGCATACGACGCGATTGTGAGCATCCTGGGCCGGCCGTGCCGGCGCATCGTCTGCCCGGCCCCTGAGATCGAGCAGGCCATCAGCCGCTGTTATTACCTCAGCTCCGGCGAAGAGGGCAACTACTTCACCCCCGATGCGCCGGAGCCGCCGCAGGCGCCGGATACCGGCATGATGGCCCTTTCCAGCACGGTCCAGACCCGGGCCGAGGATCTGCTCAACATCGCGGACAAGGCGCCGGCGATCAAGCTCGTCAACAAGATCCTGTTCCACGCCGTCCACAGCCGGGCCAGCGACATCCACATCGAGCCTTATGAAGAGGAGGTCAAGATTCGTTTCCGCGTGGACGGCGTCCTGCGCCATATTCTGATCTTGCCTAAGATCCAGGTGGCCCCGGTTCTATCCCGGCTGAAGATCATGGCGAACTTGAATATCGCCGAGCATCGTCTGCCTCAGGATGGCCAGAGCCGGGTGAGCATAGGCGAGGAACTCGTCGATATTCGCGTGTCCGTGATCCCCACGGCCGGCGGAGAGCGGGTCGTGTTGCGACTGCTCGACAAAGGCCGGGGCGAGCTGAAGCTGGAAGACATCGGATTCGGGCCCGAGCTGTTGAAGAGCCTCCGCAGCCTGATCCGGATTTCCCATGGCATCATTCTCATCACCGGTCCGACCGGCAGCGGCAAGACGACCACCCTCTACGGCGCACTCAACGAGCTCAACAGCCAAGAGCGAAATATTCTGACCGTGGAGGACCCCGTCGAATACCAGTTGCCGGGCATCGGGCAAATGCAGGTGCGGCCCAAGATCGATCTGACCTTCGCGAGCTGCCTGCGGCACATCCTCCGCCAGGACCCCGACATTATCATGATCGGCGAGATTCGCGACCGTGAGACCGCGGAGATCGCCATCCAGGCGTCCCTGACCGGGCACCTTGTGCTCAGCACCCTCCACACGAACGACGCCGCCTCAGCCGTCACGCGACTGACCGATATGGGCATTGAGCCTTACCTGATCTCCTCGAGCGTGGTGGCCGTGATGGCGCAGCGCCTGGTGCGGGTGATCTGTCCCGACTGCAAGCAGCCGTACAACCCCCAGGGCGGCACGGTCTGCTGGGCTGAATTGCAGCAAGTGACCAAAGGCTTCGTCAAGCTCTACCAGGGAGCCGGTTGCGAGAAGTGTCTACAAACGGGGTACCTGGGCCGCACGGGCATCTTCGAACTATTGCTCGTAGACGATCGCATTCGGAACATGATCGTCGAGCGGGAAGAAGCCCATCTTATTAAACAGGCGGCCGTGGCAAAAGGCATGACGACTCTCCGGCTGGACGGCTTGCGCAAAGCGGTAGCGGGCACAACGACCCTGGAAGAAGTCTATCGCGTCACTCAGGACAGTGTACAGATCAGTGAGGAGGCCGGCTAAGATGCCCCTGTTGGAGTCGCCATTGCTGAAGGACGTGGATATCGACGTGGTCGCGTATCCGCACGAGGCCCAGCCGTTTACCGGCCCGAGCAAGCCGGGCGCGGAAGTGCTGCACCGAGTCAGCACCAAGGAGCTCTGCCGGCTGACCCGGCAACTATCCGCCCTGCTCCACGCGGGGATGCCCCTGGTGCCCGCGTTGACGGCCCTCGCGGAACAGTTGCAGTCTCCCACGAACGCCCCGTCGTCGTCCGGAAACCGGCCGAAGAGACCACTCGCGGCGATCGTCGAAGACATTCGCAACGATGTGAACGAAGGCGGCAGCCTGGCCCAAGCCCTGCAAAGGCATCCGGGTCTGTTCTCGCCGCTATTCGTCAGCATGGTCTCGGCCGGGGAAAACAGCGGGGCCCTGGAAGAAGTGCTCGCGCGCGTCGCCGACATCCTGGAGAAACGTGTTCAACTGGTGGACAAGGTCCGGGCGGCCATTGCGTACCCGGTCATGATGGCGCTGGTCGCGACCGGCGTCGTCATCTTCCTGCTGTCCTACGTCGTTCCGGGCATCACGCGCCTGTTCGTGGAAATGAACCGTCAATTGCCTGCACCCACGCGGCTGCTGATCGCCCTCAGCGATTTCACGCGGGCCTATCTGATTGTCATCCTTGGCGTCCTGTGCGCGGGCGCTATCGGCAGCGCCGCCCTCTATCGCAGTCGCGAGGGCCGAACCCGGATGGATCGCGTGATTCTAAGACTGCCCTTGTTCGGTCCCCTGCTGTTCCGGTTAGAGTTGGCGAGACTGACTCGAACGCTCGGTGCCCTGATGAAAAGCGGCCTGCCCGTGATCACGGCGATGGAGATTACGCAGCGCGTCATCCAGAACAGCCTGATCGCCCGAGCGATGGGCGAGATCAAGGACTCCGTCCAAACGGGCAGCAATGTCGCCGAGGCCGTCCGGACGACCGGCCTGTTCCCGCCCGTCGTGTATCACCTGATCGCGACCGGCCAGATGTCCGGCAATATCGAGGACGGCCTGATCGAGATCGCGGAAATATACGACGCCGAGGTGCAGACCACCGTTCGCACGTTGACGACGCTGCTGGAGCCGATCATTCTGCTGGCCATGGGAGGCGTCGTCGCGTTCATCGTGCTGGCGATCCTGCTGCCGGTATTTGAGATCAACCAGGCCCTCTAACTATTGCTTATGGATTATTGCTTATGGATGAATCACCAATCATCAATTGTCAATCATCGATCCGGAAGGGCTTCACCCTGATCGAGCTGATGATCGTCGTCGTAATCCTGGGCATCTTGGCGACGATGGTCATGCCGAAGGTCTTGGACAAGCCGGAACAGGCCCGCCGGACCAAGGCCAAGGTGGACCTGCGCAGCATCCAGGCGGCCCTGGCGCTGTTCAAGACCGACCTCGGCCGCTTCCCCAACACCTCGGAGGGTTTGCAGGCACTCGTTGCCGATCCGGGCATTCGGGGGTATGGCAAGGAGGGTTACCTGGAGCGCGTACCGCTGGACCCCTGGGGCCACAAGTATGTCTACCTCAGCCCCGGCGTCCATAATAAGGACTACGACCTCGTGTCCTACGGCAAAGACGGCGAGCAAGGGGGCGCCGGCGACAACGCGGACGTCGAGAGCTGGAACCCCGAAGGTTCGTAGTGTGCCCGCAAGGGTATACGAGAGGCATGGCGATTGATTATGAGCAGATCGTCAATCATCGACCATCAATCATCAATCCCCAGCGGTTTCACTCTGATCGAGTCTGTAGCCGCATTGGCGATTGCTTCCATCGCCCTGCTCGCCCTGTTGCAGCTTCACCTGGTCGGGATCAATACGGCCGACAAGGCACAAGTGATAACGCAGGCTGTGCTCTTGGCCCAGGAGAAGATGACCGAGGCCCTGAACTCGGGCTATCCGCCGGTCGGAGTCACGTCGGGGACCGTTGCAGCGAATGGCACCCAGTTTATTTGGCAGACCGAGGTGACGGACGCTCGCTTGCCAGGACAGCTTCTGGCGAGCGCCGTGCGGCAATCCGATCTGCCGCCTGCCGATGGCGACCGTTTGCGGAAGCTCTCGATCGAGGTGAGTTGGCAGAGAGGCCCTGGGGAAAGGCGCGTCAGTTTGACCACGTACGTGGCGGAGAACGGGATTCGTGGTGTGTAGAGAGCAAGGTGTCAGTTCTCAGTTCCCAGTTCCCAGGGCGCAGTCGGCCGTTGTTCGCTGCCAACTGTCAACCGGCCACTGTCAACTGTCAAGTGGTTTCACCCTGATCGAGATGCTCGTGGCGTTGGCCTTGGTCAGCACGATTGTCACAATGGTCTACGGCAGCTTCACCGCGACATCCCGATCCCTGGACCTCTACGGCAGCCGCCTGGCGTGCTATGAGCGGACGAGCATGGTGCTGCGTCTGATGGCCCGCCAGCTTCGCTGTGCCTACCTGCCGTCGTTCGGGACCGACCCGACAGCAACATCGCGACAGAATGGTGCGACGTTGGCACCAGCAGCCACCCTTCCCATTGACGCTCTCGCCGTCACCAGTGAGACCTTGAGCTTCATCACGACCGCCGGCCTGGGCCCAGGGGCGGGTCGATCGACGGCTCTCTCTCGTGTCATGTACCAGTACCATCCATCGGCAGGGACATTGTCGGTCTATTGCGAGCCCTGCGTGTACGGTGTCAACGATTCGCAGGACCCACAGCGTTGGCGCCCGGTGCTAAGTGGCGTCAGGAGTCTGGAGGTGTCGTTCTGTGATGGTCAGCAATGGCAATCCGGGTGGATTGGCGGCGGCAATAAGACCCTGCCACAGGCGGTGAAGATCGCCCTTACCGTCCTTGATGAGAAGAACCGCCCGCACACATTCGAAACCATGGTGCCGATCGGCTGCCGGAGCACTCCGCCCAAGCAGCGGGCCGCTAGGCCGGCCGGGAAACTGTGAGGCGAGCCATGTCAGGACAGAGGCAGGATGGGTTTATTCTTGTGGTGGTCCTGGGCGCGGTTCTGGCGCTCTGTGCGCTGTTGTTCGGCTTCAGCCAGACCACCCGAACCAGCCTGACCAAGGCGGACGGCTTCCAGCGCAGCGAGCAAGCCTGGAATGCGGCCTGGGGCGGACTACAATTCGCCGTCGCCCTGGTCCGAGACGTCAACTCCATCTCCACCGACGCGCCGTCGAGCAACCGGTCGGCCGAAGAGAACATATTCTCGGTCGGTGACGCCAATTGTTCTGTAGTGATTGCTGAGGAAAATGGATTGCTGAATGTCAACCGCCTGAAGACAGCGGACGGGCAACTCGATCGCAGGCACATCGATCAATTTCTGCGGCTCATCGATGTTCTGAACCATCAGCAGAAGGATGCTCCGCCCCTCGGCTACGGTATCGTGCCGGCGCTGATCGACTGGACCGACACCGACGATGACGTGACCTGCCTGACATTCGTTCAGCACGACAACCTGGGAGCGGAGAACGACTGCTATCAGGCGTGTACGCCCCCCTATCCCTGCCGAAACGGGCCTGTGGATACTACCGAGGAGCTACTGTCGGTCAGGGGAATGACACCCGAGGGGTTTGATCGCCTGCGTCCCTTCCTGACCTGTGTGGGCGACGGCCAGATCGACATCAATGCGGCGCCCAAGTTCATCATTCAGTCGTTGTCGGAACAGATTGATGCGACCTTGGCGGACATGATCGTCCGGCAGCGCCAGCGCAACCCATTTGGAAGCGTGGCGGATCTGCGCCGCGTTCCGGGCCTGACCGATAACGTCTGCCGCGAGATCCAGAGCCTGATTACCGTCGTTCCGGGGGAGCGTTTTTATCGCGTTACCTCGGCGGGCCGGCTCCAAAACCACCGCTGCACAATTGAAGCACTGCTGCGAAGAAACACGCAAGCCGAAACGGTCGATGTTCTTCAGTACCGTGAGTTCTGAATTCGCGGGCTGAATTGCTTGGAGATAAGTGAGGCAAAGGCATGCCGAAAAGATGCATTGGCATAGACATCGGTCGATCTCACGTATGTGCCGCCCAGGTCGTGCGGACCGCGCAAGGCTTTCGCCTGGAGAAGGGGTTCGCCATGCAGACCCGCCGCAGCACGGACTCGCTGCCGGCGATTCTGCACTCGCTGACCAACGAGCATGGTTTTGACCGGCGGGCGGATCTGGCGGTTTCGTTGCCTCTTCACGCCTTCTTTTTCGCGGACATCGAGATGGATGCCGCGGGCGTGGTCGCAGTCCGGGCGGCAGACACGGCGGGACTGAAGGACTGCCTCCCCATTCCGGCCGGCGACATCGTGGCCCAAGTCTGTTCCGTGCTTCCGATGGACGGGAGCAAAAGTTCCGTCCTCGTCGCCGCCTCCTCGCGCCGGCAGCTTCGTGAGGCTTTGCAGTCCCTGCACGAGGGCAAAATCAAGCCGGCGTGCCTTGACACCCCTATCACAGCGGCCCACAGGACGATCCGCTGGAATCACCCGGAATTCGCGACGGGATTGGCAATCATCCTCTACGTCGATGAATCGACCCTCTGTTTGGCCGTGACTCACGACGGCAGTATTCTGCTGGCTCGGAATCTCCCCATGTTGTCCTCCGGCGACCAGGATGCGGAGGCCTTGGCGCAACAAACGGCCGAGATCATCGCCCAGGAGATCGAGATCACGTGGAGACGCCTGTTCGGCAATGACCCGGACCCGGGTCTGCGCTTCTTCCTGATTGCCCCGCAACAGAGGGCCGCATCACTGGCTCCGTCGATCCGGGAAAAGACCGGCGGCCAAGTCATCCCGGTCAACCCGTTTGCACGCGTCGTCCGGTCCGAAGAGGTGGATGCGGACCTGCCTGTATGTGTCGCCGAGGGACTGGCCCTGAGAGTCCTCCAGCCGGAGGCGGCCGACTCCATCGACTTCCTGGCCGCGTATCGGGCTCGGACACGGCCGCGTTTGCGAATTACGAAGGAATTGACAGTCTGCGCTGCTCTGGCGGTCGCCGCGGCGCTCGTGTGGGTGGCCGGCCTGTTCCTTCAACTGTCGTCCCTGGAGTCGAGCTATGGGCGACTGAAAGCGCAGATGGAGACCGTTTTTCACGAAGCCGTGCCTGAGGAGCAGAACATTGTCGATCCCGCTGCCCAGCTTCAGCAGCGACTGGAGGCCCTCCACAAGGAACGCAATCCCTTGACCAGTCTCAATCCGGGCCATCCAGCCCCGCTGGAGATTCTGTCTGCCCTGAGCCGCAATACCCCTGCCACGGCCGGTCTGAAACTTCAGGAAGTCCTGATTGCCGCGGACTCCGTGCGGATTACGGGCGACTGTGATTCGTTCGCGACATTTGCCGAGTGGCAGCGTCTGCTCCAGGCCATACCGGGTTTGCGCGTCGTGGACAGCCCCAGCACGAGGAGAGATGCACCATCCGGCAAGGTGCACTTTACCGTCGCCCTATCCATTGGTGAGAGCAAGGCATGATGATGCAGATAACCTCCAGAGAACGACTGCTTTCGGTGGGCCTGGTCGTCGTCCTCGCGGCGTGGGCCTTGTACGCCCTGGCGGTCAGGCCGGCACGCGCTCGGATCCGCACGCTGGAGCGGATTATCCCCGAGAAACAGGAACAACTGCACGATCTACAAGCCCAGAGCGTCCAGTATACAGCTTTGCGGAACGAATTCGCCCAGGTGCAGACGCAAATGGCAGCCCAAGAACCCGATCTCCAGCTTCTGCCGTTCCTGGAGACCCTGAGCGAGCGCCACAAGCTCTCCGGGCATGTCAGCGTCATGGAGCCGGACGCCCTCCAGCCTCGGTCGGACTACGCCGTGACCATTGAGCTGCACGATACTTCTTTGAAGCAACTGGTCGATTTCCTTAGCGATGTCGAAACCTCCAAGTCCATCGTGCGGGTGGGCAGCCTGCATATACGCAAAAACCCGAAGAACGAAGTCCTGCTGGACTCCACCGTGGGCATTCGCAGCCCCAAACCCAGCACTCCGGCCCTGGCCACGCAAACGGTGCCATGACCCACCGTTATCACCCTCTCAGGACCCGTTGAACGTCCTTGTCGGCCCGCCGTTGTGGCCCTCTCTTCCCCTCTCAATCCGGCCCAAAAACCTTGCGAAAATTTTTGCACAAAGGGTCTTGCTTTTCGTAAACGCCAGCATACGATGAGTCCGACATTTAGGACGGGCTCGGCGTAGGCCCGTTGGGACCGGAACGTTCAGAAGCTCGAAAGAGGTAAGACCGATGTGTGATTCATGTGGATGCACCCCCTGCACTTCGTGCGGCGCACCTGTCGAGGACGGCGTCTGCTCTTCCTGCGGAGAGAAGCCCAGCAACTGCACCTGTGAGCCGCTCGACGAAGAACTCGACTACGAAGAGGAGGGGTCGGAGGACGAGGACGAAGACCTCGAGGACGACGAGGATGAGGACGAGGACCTCGACGACGAAGATGAGGACGAAGAGGACGACCTCGACGACGAAGACGAGGATGAGGATGAAGAAGAGGAAGACGAGGACTTCGACGATGATGAAGGTAAGGACTGGTGACGCGTAGTCCGGGATGCTCCTCGTCCGATCCTGTCAATGTCGTACCTACGCCCATCTCGTCACGCGGGGAGGATTGGCCGCGAGCCGGTTCTCTCGCGTCGGCGCCCCTTGTGGGGAGGAATCATTGTTGCAGAGCCACGCCGTGGCGTAGGAAAGACGGCCTCGGCCCTAGGGGGGTCTGTCTTCCTGATCGGCAAAGACCACCGTAGAGCGTCTGAGAGCGTTGCGCGATGGGACGAAAAAGGCCCCGCTTTACTGGCGGGGCCTTTTGTTCTCGGTAGTTTGTTTCTCCCCTGTCAGCAGGGCCGCACGTTCGTCGCCTCGAGCCCCTTACGACCCGGCGCCGCGGTGAATTCGACCGCCTGACCATCTTGCAGCGACTTGAAGCCGTCTCCCACGATCTTCGAGTGATGGACAAACAGGTCTTCACCGCCATCGTCCGGGGTGATAAAGCCAAAGCCCTTCTTCTCGTTGAACCACTTCACAACACCTCTTGCCACGTCATCTTCTCCTTGGACCCGCCGGATCCACACAGTACGTTCCCTCTACGGGTTATCAGGGGTATGCTCCGAGGGAGGAAAGCATACCCCTTGACATAGACCCATCGTACCCGTCTGATGTCACGATGTCAAAGAAATTCCCGCGGGGCAAGCGCGAAGTCGTTCGAAGACACCACCCTGCCTGTCATTGCGAGCGGAGCGAAGCAATCTCTCACCCTTGGGATTGAGATTGCTTCGTCGCTGCGCTCCTCGCAAGGACATTTGCGTGATCTGACAGACGACTTTGCGTGCGCCCGGCACCAGCGCCCCAAACACCTTGTCTTCGAACGGGGACGGCGGTAGAATCACCGGCACGCGTGGAGATTCGCGGGAGAAACATGGGTCTTGGGTAAGGATCGACCTCATGAGACATCATAGCCACAGCCCCGTCATCGTGACTGTGATCATCCTGGCGGCGGTCGGCATCGCGCCGGCCGCCGAGCAGACCGCAGCGCTGACCCTTTTCGATTTCGAACCGGGATTCGACGCCGGTACCCTGGCCACTGATGATGCGAAGGCGGTCGTCACCGGGACGGGGACATTGCGGGTGGATGCGGGCCACGCCGCTCCTTTTCCCAGCGTGACCTTGAAAGCGCCGAAAGGTCGTTGGGATTTGTCGCCGTATCTGGCCATCTCGCTCGATGTCACTAACCGCGGCAAAGAGAAAATGACCTTATGCTGCCGCGTCGACAATCCCGGGGCGGACGGGACAAACCACTGCCTCACCGAGCAGGCCGAAATCAGTCCGGGTCTGACCCGGACTATGACAGTCCCCATCTTCCCCGTGCCTTGGAAGCTGGATCAGCCGCTGGAACTCGTTGCCATGCGCGGATACCCGGTGCACAACGGCAAGATCGACACAGCCGACGTGACGCAACTGGTCCTTTTCCTGGATCATCCGAAGCAGGACAACGTGTTTGAAGTGGACAACCTCCGCGCCGGCGGCCGCGTTGAGGTTCTGAAGACCTCCACGTTCCTGCCGTTCATCGACGAATTCGGGCAGTACCTCCATAAGGACTGGCCGGGAAAAACACACTCCGTCGCGGAATTGACGGCGGCGGCAAAAGCCGAGGACGAAGACCTGAAGGCCCATGTCCGGCCGAAGAACTGGAACAAGTACGGCGGATGGATCGATGGGCCCAAGCTCAAGGCCACGGGCTATTTCCACGTGCAAAAACACAAAGGCAAATGGTGGCTCGTGGACCCCACGGGCAAGCTGTTCTGGTCCCACGGCATTGACTGCGTCCGCGCCGTCAACACGACCCCCATCACGAACCGCGAACGTTACTTCAAGCTGCCCGACCAGGATTCGCCCTTCGCTCGATTCTATGGGGAGGCCGGCCGGGCACCTTTGGGTTACTACAAGGATCATTCGCCGTACCGAACCTATGATTTCACCCGCGCCAATCTGCGGCGCAAGTACGGCGAGGACTTCGAGCAGGTCTTCGGGGACGTCACGCACCGGCGGTTCGAAAGCTGGGCTGTCAACACGATTGCCAACTGGTCCGACGATCAGATCTATCTATTGAAGCGGACCCCTTACACCGCCACCATCTCCTTCGAGGCCAAGAGGCTGGAGGGATCGGAAGGCTATTGGGGCAAGTTCTACGACGTCTTCGATCCGAGCTTCGAGGCCAGCCTGCGCCAGCGGGTCGAACAAGAGCGGGGCCGCACAGCTGGCGACCCGTGGTGCATCGGCTACTTCGTTCACAACGAACTGGCGTGGGGCGACGACACCTCGCTCGCATTGGCCGCCCTGATCTCGCCTGCCAGCCAAGCCGCCAAGATTGTCTTTGTTGACGACCTGAAGGTCAAATATGAAACCGTCGAGGAACTCAACAAAACCTGGGGGACCACCTACGAATCGTGGGAAGCCCTGCTCCAGGGTCAAAAGGCCCCCGATAAGGCCAAGGCGCGGCCGGATCTGGAAGAGTTCTACACGAAGATCGCCGAAACCTATTTCAGCACGATTCGCAAGGAGCTCAAGCGCGCCGCTCCCGAACAGCTCTATCTGGGCTGCCGGTTCGCCTGGGTCAACGACCGCGCGGCCCGCGCCGCGACCAAGTTTTGCGATGTGGTCAGCTACAACCGGTACAGCTACGGCGTGGAAGACACGAAGCTGCCGGATGGCATCGACATGCCGGTCATCATCGGCGAGTTTCACTTCGGGGCCCTCGACCGCGGCCTGTTCCACACCGGCCTGCGCAAAACCGAGAACCAGAAGGACCGGGCCGAGAAGTATACCGCCTATGTGCGTGGCGCCCTGCGGAATCCCTACATCATCGGGACGCACTGGTTCCAGTACACGGATCAACCGACCACGGGCCGGGGTGACGGGGAGAACTACCAGATCGGCTTCGTGGATATCTGCGACAAGCCCTATCCGGAGATCGTGCAGGCGGCCCGCGACGTCGGCAACGCGATGTACGAGTACCGCTTCGGAGACTGAGCCCAGCGTCTGGCGATAATCAGAGGGCCGATTCGTCCCATAGGTCCCATCTGTCCTGAGTGGCTACAGCCGTGCCGCCCGGTACTTCTTAACGAAGCCCACCGGCCGATAGCTCTCTTTGGCCTGTCGCAAGCCGGGATCGCCCAAGTCTTGCTCCCGGTTAATCAGCTCGTACTTCTCCGGCAGGACCGCCGCAAAGGCCCGGTTCACGTACTGGTAGATGCCCGCGTACTGCTTGCGGAGAACGGCCTTCTCGAAGTGAATGACGTACATGCGTCCCTGGGCCAATTCCTCCCCGAGAGTGTAGGCGACTGGCTCCTCGTCCACGTAGAAGATCCCGCCGCACAACTGAAGGTACTCCATATTCTCGAGGGCCTCTTTCGCCGCGACGTAGTCGGCGACGCCCCTCGGTTCCGGGTTGCAGCACCCGGCCGACGTCCCGAGCGACGACACGCCGGCTTGCGGGCCAAGCGCGGTGCTGGCCGCGGGCCGTCTTTCTTCCTCTGTTCGCCGGCCCCCTGCTGCAACGAGATTCGCCGCTTCTTGTTGCGCTCTCCATTGCTCCAGGATGTATAGGGCATCGGCGGCGTATTCCTCCAACAGGGGTTTCGCGGTGCACACGTTGTTGCGGAGAAACAGGTTGACGAGGTTCTTCTTCCGGTGAAGCCTGCGGCCCGACAGCGTAGCCAGCTTTTCGCGTGGATAGAGATAGTCGAAATTGTCCCGATCCTCCCAGACCCGGCAGCCCTTCTGCCTGAGCTGCCCGGCTTGGGACGGCGAAACCGCTTTCATCGTCTCGAAGCGGTCAAGGAGAGAGTGCAGGATATCGTCCTGCGGCAGCTCGAACGGCAAGATGAAGAACGGCTCAGGATCGGCGCCGGCAAGGATGAAGACGTCTCCGCCCGCGTGGGATACCTGGTAGCGATGTGCCTCGCGAAAGAGATACAGGCCGGCGAAGGTCAGCTCCGACATGCCGTCCGGCAGACGCTGGAAGCGGGGATGCAACTCGGGCCTTTGCTCCAGGCTCAGCGACGAGAACTCAGGAAATCCCTCAATCATGCGTTTCCCAACTCCAGCGACCTGCTTCTCTGCCCTACGCGCCTGGCGACGCGAATTGACCCTGACGATTTCGCCTGCTATACTACGCCAGCTTTTTCAAGGAGTTGCAGATGGATTCCGAGCAGAACGATCAGCCACCGTATTCTTCCTTCGAGGAGCGCCGGCCCAGTCCGCCGCCGCAATCGGCGGGACTGCCGCCGACCCTGCCGCCGTACCCGGTCTACCAGGCGCCGCACCGCCGGTTCAGCGGTTGGAGATTTCTCTGGCGGCTGCTCTTTGGACTGTCCGTGCTCGCGAATATCGGTCTGTTCATCCTGTTGTTCTCCGTGATCTTCGTGATGTTCACCGGCGGCGGCGGGATCTACAAGACCGTCCTTCGCAAGGGTCCCGCAGACAGCAAGATCGCCGTGGTCAACATCAGCGGACTCATCGACGGCGGGCAGGCCGAGGAGGTCTTTCGCCAGTTGGAGGCCGTCCGGCAGGACCGGACCATCAAGGGCATCATCGTCCGCGTCGATTCGCCCGGAGGCACGATCTCGGCCAGCGACCGCATCTACAAGGAGATCCTGGATTGTCGCCGGGAGCGGGGTTTGCCGGCCGTCGCCTTCATGCAAGGCATGGCCGCCTCAGGCGGCTACTATGCTTCCGTTGCCTGCGAGAAGATCGTCGCCGAGCCTACGACCATCACGGGTTCCATCGGCGTCGTCATGGTCCATTTCGTTTTTCAGAGTCTTCTCGAAGACAAGCTGGGCATCCAGCCGGTCTTCCTGACGATGGGAGCGAAGAAGGACTGGCCCAGTTCCTTCCGGGCACCGACGCAGGAGGAATTGGCCTACGTCAAGGAGCGCCTGCTCGAACCATCGTATCGGCGATTTGTGGATGTGGTGAAACAAGGGCGTCAGGAGGTGCTCTCGTCGAGCGAGGTCGAGAAACTTGCCGACGGCAGTATCTTTGTCGCCGATCAAGCGCTACAGGCGAAGCTCATCGACAAGGTTGGTTATTTGGATGATGCGATCGCGACGGTCAAGGCTCTGGCTGGAATTCAGGCCGCCCAAGTGATCGAGTACCGGCGTCCGTTTTCGCTCTTCGGTCTTCTGACGGCCCAGAGCGGCCCCATCCCCAAGCTCGACCGCAAAACGCTCTTCGAGTTCGGCACCCCGCAGGTCTTGTATTTGTGGAGTGCCTATCACTGATCCTCACGCCGTGGAGGCAAGTACCATGAATCGCTCAGACCGCAGATCCTCGGATGCCAGCCAGTGGCTGTTGACCGGAATGACCGTGGCTATCATGGTCACCGGTGCGACGGGTCTGGCGGCGCCGACCCAGGCGAGTTTGGACATGGGCTTGATTGCTGTCGGCCCAGATCGCAAGGGCTTCGTCGAGCAACCCTCCGGCCGGCCCTTCGTACCGTTTGGTGTCAACTACTACGATCCAAACACCGGCTGGGCTCCCAAGATCTGGCGCCAATTCGATCCGACCCGTGTGACACGGCACTTCGAGGTCATGCGCGACCTGGGCGTCAACTGTGCCAGGGTTTTTCTTACGGCGGCCACTTTCCAACCCGACGTCAACACGATTGATGAGCGCGCCCTCGCGAAACTCGATACTTTCGTGAGGATCGCCCGGCAATCCGGCATCCGACTGATCCTGACGGGACCCGATCATTGGGAAGGCAGTCCGGCCTATTGGAAGCCGGATCGATTCGCCGGCGAGCAGGCCCTCCAGGCCCTGGACAACTTCTGGCGGACGGTCGGCCAACGGTATCGCGGCGAGCCGGCGATTTTCGCCTGGGACTTGCTCAACGAGCCGCACATGCCGTGGTTCACCGAGACCTGGCGGCCGATGTGGAACAAATGGCTGCAAACCAAATACGGGACTTGGGAGAAGCTCAAGGCCACGTGGGCAAGCGAGATCAAGGATGGCGACTCCTGGGGGAATATCACGGTGCCAGAGAATAAGGCACGCAAAGACAATCCTCGCCTGCTCGATTGGCAACTGTTCCGTGAGACTCCGGCGGATGAGTGGGTCCGGCGGCAGGTGGAGGCGCTCCGGCGTGCCGACCCGACGCATCTCGTGACCGTCGGCTACATTCAATGGTCCTACCCTCTGGTTCGGGGCGGCGATCCGAGCGTCTACGCTGCTTTCAACCCCCGCCGACAATCCCAGTGGCTCGATTTCCTGTGCATGCACTTCTACCCACTCCTGGGCAAGCCCCTTGAATCGAAGGAAGCCTGGGACAGAAACCTCGCCTATCTACAGGCAACTCTGGCCTATTGTCACGTGGGCAAACCGGTGGTGCTCGAGGAATTCGGCTGGTACGGCGGCGGCGCCCCGCGCGGTCAGCCCTCGTTGACCGAGGACGAGCAGGACCGCTGGATCGTGGCGGAGATCGAGGCGACCCGGCGTCTCTCGGACGGCTGGCTCTCCTGGCCGTTCGCGGACACCCCCACCTCCACCGACCTGAGCAAGTATGGCGGCCTGGTGCGACCCGACCTGACCCGCAAGCCATGGGCCAAGAGCTTCGCCAAGTACGCGTCCAACCTAGCCGACCTGCCGCAACCAATGCCGGACGTTCCCGCAACCGATGTCATGGCCTCTCTGACCATGCCTGCCGATGACCTGAAGGCCGTGCACGAGAAGTACGTGCAGAAGGTGCAAGCCGCCAGCCACGACATGTAGTAGACCCAGCCCTTGTCCAAGAGCAAGCGTCGAGTGGGTGTAGGGTGGGTTCTTAACCCACGCGTCAAAGACGCCTCAATCGGGTCCACGCGTGGGTTAAGAACCCACCCTACGAAGAGAGTTCGCCGAACAGGGTCAGGGGCGACGTGCGGGTGATACGGACTTGGGCGAAACGGCCGGCCAACGAGACGGGGCCGTGGAAGACCACGATGTGATCGGTCGAGGTCCGACCCACCAACTGCGGATGATCGTCGCCGTCCGTCGGATTTACGTGTGCCTTCTTGCTCGGACCCTCGACCAGGACTGTGACCTGGCGGCCCAGGAACGCCTGGTTCAACTCGCCGCTGATCTGTTCCTGGACGGCCAGAAGCTCGACGATGCGCTGCTGTTTCGCCTCCCCGGGGATCGAGTCAGCCAGACGCCTGTCGGCCGTCGTGCCCGGACGGGGCGAGTACTTGAAGACAAAGCAGTTCTTGTACCGAGCCCTGCGTGTCAGATCGACGGTCGCCTGGAAATCGTCCTCGGTCTCGCCCGGGAAGCCGACGATGAAGTCCCCCGCCACCGCAATATCCGGCGCGGCTGTTCTCGCTCTCTCGAGCAGCTCCAGATAATGCGCCGCCGTGTAGTGGCGGTTCATCGCCTTTAGTATCTGGTCCGACCCGCTCTGGGCGGGAATGTGCAAGTAGCGGCAGACCTTGGGTGTACCCGCCATTACCTGGAGGATCTCGCCAAAGAACTCGTCCGCCGGATAGCTGGTGACGAACCGGACCCATTCGATCCCGGCCACGCGCGAAGCCATGTCGAGCAAGTCCGCCAGGCAGTAGGTCTTCTCGCCGCTGGTGTACTGGTACGAGTTCACGGTCTGGCCCAGGAGCGTTACCTGCTTGATCCCCTCGTCGGCCAATCGTTTCACTTGTTTCAGGATCGCCTCCGGCGGCCGGCACGCCTCCGGACCGCGCACATACGGCACGACGCAGTAGGTGCAGAAATAATTGCAGCCCCGCATCACGCGAACGAAAGCCTGGCCCGGAATCTTCCCAGCGCTGGTGCTATGCTTCAGTTCGAAGCTGTCGAGCGCGCCACCTCCCTCTTGGGCCGGCTGGCGGATTCCTTCCGTCACGGCGGCATGCTTGCCATGCCGGGCGAGGGCTTGGCGGATCAGGTCGGCAATCTGCGGAATCTGGGCCGGGCCGCAAACGATATTGACAGCCTCATGCTCCAGGAGCTTATCGCCGAGCCGCTGCGCCATGCAGCCGATAACGCCGACCACGAGGTCCGGCCGATCCTCCTTCAGGTGTTTCAGGTGCCCCAAATGGGAGAGGACGCGGTCCTCGGCATGCTGCCGCACCGAGCACGTGTTGATGAGCACAACATCGGCTTCCTGCAAGCCGTCGGCCAGATGAAAGCCCGCCTCCTGCAGCGCGGAGCCCACCAAGGCCGTATCCAGCTTGTTCATCTGGCAGCCGAAGCTCTCGATATAAACGGCAAAGGATTTCATATTTACTATTTACGAGTCACGAATTACAATTCGGCCTCGGTGGTTTGATCTCACCAGGCGGAGGTGATCGCACCGGACATAGAATACCGGTCCGCCGTTGAATCTCGAATAGTAAATCGCAAATTGAGAATAGTAAATGGCAACGGATGGTAAAGTACCAAAGGACCATTGAGCAGATCGCCGGGCTGGCCCTTATCGGCGGGATCGTCGTCGGCTGCGGATTCGTGTTGCGACCGTTCGTGTCGGCGATCCTGTGGGCGGCCATCCTGTGCTTTGCCACGTGGCCTCTGCACGAGCTGTTCCTGAAATGGCTGCACGGCCGGCGGACCTTGGCGGCAGCCCTGATGACCGCGGTGCTGTCGCTCGTACTGATTATCCCGTTTGTCGTCGTGGGCCTGACGTTCACGGACACCATCCATTCCGGGCTCAAATGGCTCGACTCGAAGACGCAGGCGGGCGTACCCGAGCCCCCTGCGTGGCTCGACCGCATCCCTCTGATCGGCAGCCGAATCACCGAGTCCTGGTCGGATTATGTGGCCGATGCCGAATCCACGATCGAAGAATGGAAACCGTGGTTGAAGGAAGCCGGCCTGTGGCTGCTGAGCCACAGCGTCGATCTGGTGCAGGGCCTTCTTCACCTGGTGCTGAGCGTTTTGATCGCGTTTTTCCTCTATCGGGACGGCGAGGGCCTTGTGGCACGTCTGCGCGAGGGCTTCCAGCGCATCAGCGGGGACACCGCGCATCACCTGCTGGACGTCGTCAAGACGACCGTGCAGAGTGTCGTCTATGGCGTGATCGGCACCGCCTTGGCGCAAGGCATCGTCGCCGGGATCGGCTTCGTCGTCGCGGGAGCGCCTGCCCCCATGCTCCTGGCCCTGCTGACCTTCTTCTTGAGTTTCCTTCCCTTTGGCCCGCCGATTGTCTGGATCGGTGCCGCTATTTCGCTGTTTGCGACAGGGCGGACCGGCTGGGGCATCTTTATGGTCGCCTATGGGCTGTTCGTGATCAGCCTCGTGGACAACGTCATCAAGCCCCTCATCATCAGCCGGGGCTCCAAGCTGTCCTTCATCGTGATGTTCATCGGCGTGCTGGGCGGCGTGACCGCGTTCGGCTTCATCGGCATCTTCATCGGTCCGACGCTGCTGGCCGTGGGCTTCAGTCTGGCCCAGGAGATTCTCGAACAACGCCACACCCTCTCGGCGTCGATCCTGGCGGGAATCCCCGGGAAGCCCCAGCCCGCAGCGCCTGCCACCAACACGGCGCCGCGGCAAAGCCCCGTGGCGAGCGTCAGCGACAGCACGGCCTCCCAGTAGAGGAATCACCGGCCGCTCAGCCGCGCGGCCCTTTGGCGTCGCTTGCGACGCCCTCTCTCCGCTCTGACGACCTGCTTCGACGCGAACGCCTTTGCGAAGATGGTCCAGATGGCATCGGCATCCTCCGCTTGGAGCAACTGCTCGCGAAGGTCCGGCTCCTGCATGGTTCGGACGATATGCCCCAGAATCTGGACCTGGGCATCGCTGTAGGAGGGCGCCAGGACCAGGAAGATGAAGTGTGTGTGCTGACCATCCGGTGTATTCCAGTCCTCCACCCCGGTGCGGGACCGGCCGAAGACGATGATCGGCCGGAGCATGCGCTGAAAGCGAGCGTGCGGGATGGCCAGCCCCCCTTCGAGGGCGGTGCTCATCTCGCTTTCCCGCTCCATCACCGCGGCGTAGATGTCCTGGGCCTCGTGGACGCGTTCCTGGGCGGCCGCCAACTCCGAGAGTTCCCGGATCGCGGGGTCTCTCGTGGTTGCTTTGAGGTCCGCGCGGATGGAGGCTCTGGAGAAGAACTCCAGAATGCTCACTTCCCTGCGTCTGGAAATGACATAGCTCAACCAAGGCCCCAGGATCACCGACGAGAACAGAGCTCCGAAGACAATGGCCACGAAAACCGCCTGGGTGATCAGGCCGTACTGCAGGGCCAACAGTCCGACGATGATTTCCATCTCGCCGCCCGCGGTATGGGTGACCGCGATGGCTGCCCGGTTGGTGCGTGGAAGCTGTGTGAGCCAGACCCCCAGCCACGCGCCCAGATACCGGCTGGCGATACCAATGACCGCGACGAAGACTACCAGAAACCAGTTGAAATGGGCTATGAAGTCGATCTTCAGCCCGAGACCGCCGAAGAACAAGGGAACGAATACGGCGTAGCCGGTCTGTGAGACGATCAGACGTGTCCGTTCCGACAGTTCTCGGGCCTCGCCGACCATGATGCCGGCCAAGAAGAACCCGAACATCGCATGAATGCCGATCCACTGGGTAATGGCGCCGCACAGCACCCCAAGCAGAATGAGGAAAGTCAAGGCGCCGCCGGGTTGAGGCAGGTTCTGCCGTTTGATCCCCAGGATGGCCGTGTCCGCCAGTCTCCGCCCGAGGGTCAAGCAGAACACAGCAAAGCCGATCGTGCCGCCCAAAATGAACAGGATTCTTGCCACCTCCGGATTGCCCTGGGTGAAGAAGCCCAGCACCAAAGTGAAGAGGAGCCAGCCGATGATATCGTTGATCGACATGGCCGACATGATAAGAAAGCCGAGATCGGTCTTGGAGAGGTTCAGGTCATACAAGGCGCGGGCCGCGATCGGCATAGCGCTGATCGCCATGGCGGTCGCCATGAAGAGCGCGAAAACCACTTTGTGGTCCGGGTGTACAAGATAAGAACTGGGCAAGAACAGGCATGGCACGAAGGCCATGACCATCGGGATGAGGACGCCGGCCAACGCAATCTTGAGAGCATCGCCCCTTTGACGCCATGCCGTAGAGAAGTCAATCTCCAGGCCCGTGTCCAGCAGCAAAAAGAGCAGGCCGATCCATCCCACCGTCTCCAGCATGTTCTGCTGAATAGGGTCCGGCGGAAAGACCGCCTGGTGTACGGAAGGAAGCACTCGGCCCAGAACGGTAGGCCCCAGAATGATGCCGACCAGGATCTCGGCGGTGATCGCCGGCTGTTTCCAGCGGCGAAAGACTTCGCCTGATCCCCGCGCCAGGCCCAGCAGCAGCAGGATCTGCACCAGGAAGACAAGGATATTCTGCTCGTTGATAAAGTGCATCAAATCCAGTACGCACGGTCGGTATCAGAGTGCAGGATGCTCGAGGATTGCGGATTGATGATTGCGGATTACGGGCTCAGTGTTTGATGCCAATCCGTAATCCGCAATGGACTCACTGCACCGTACCCGTGGCGAGAGAACGGTTGAGCGCACGCTGCAGGTCCTTGAGCCGATTCACTTCGTCGAAGCCGAGGCGGATGATGGGAAAGGCGGTCTTATTGTGCAGCAGCGGCTCATCGAGATTGACCCACCGCCGACAGGCCTCCCCGTCCGGCGTCCCCGGGATCGGCGAAAAGTCCGCCAGCATCCCGCGAATACCCAGGCTATGCACGAAACGCATGGAGGTTTCGAGCTCCTGGACGTCGCTATTTGGATGGCCGACGATCTGGTAGGTGGTGATGTCGCCGGGATCGGCCCCCGCCGCAAGGAGATGATCGACCGCCTGAGCCAACTCTTCGGAGAACACCTTGCCGCCGGTGCCCTGCTGCCACTGTCGCGAGGCGCTCTCGAAGCCCAGGTAGAATGTCTTGAAGCCGGCCCGGACCATCAACGGCGCCAATTCGGCGGTCAAGAAACGGGCGTTCAGCGCGTTAGGTGTATGAAGGTTGACGTGGATGCCGCGTCGGAGAATCTCCTTCAGGAAAGGAATCAGCACCCTTTCCGCGTCGAACAGCAGCGCATCGTCGTAGAACGCGACGTTCGCCACGCCTCGCGCGGCGAGGAGCTCCAGTTCAGCGAGCAACCGCTCCAACGGCCGGGGCCGGAAACCGCCATAGACGCGCGGCACCGAGCAGTAGCTGCATCGGAAGGGGCAACCGTCAGCGAGTTTGATCGCTCCGACCCGTCGGGGCGAATCGTCATTCCCCCCTGCCTCCCACAGGGCCGGCTGGTCCGGATCGGGCGTCAGTCCCAGGAATTCCCACAGCGGCCGCAGATCGGAGCCGGCGACGACGAGGTCGGCCCCCAAGCCGCGTGCGTGATCGGGGCAGAGCGTTGCGTAGTTGCCGCCGAGCACGATCTTGGCATCAGGCCACGTCCGCCGAACGTCCTCCACAACTTCCCGCACGCCGGGATACCAGTACGTCATCATGGTCTGAACCAGGATGTAATCAAATGGCCTCCGGTCCGCGAGATAGTCGGCAAACAGGGTTCGTGGCAGACCGAACCGGCGGAAGTACCTGGGGATATTCTTCAAAGGCGCAGGCGACTCAATCCGCTCGTGGTAGATCGGGCCGCGACCCCAGTGATCTGATTGCGGATTACGTTCGGACATCCTCTTTAATCCGCAATCGTGCGGCCGTTCGTTCAAGTAATCGAAAAGGAGGAACTCCGCTTGGCCGCGCAACTGGCCTGCCACGCTCAACAGTCCGTAGGGCTGGAGCCAGAAGTCGTACGCCGCGAAGTCGTAAATGGGCGGGTTGACCAATAGGATTCGCCGTCTCATGCCGGGCAGCATAAGAACAACGCCACCCATTTGTCAACGTTGTGTTTAGGATGACAAAGCCCGTGTCCGCGCTTATCATGGTCCGTACGAACCGATATCTACCGTGTCGTTGAAAGGCCAAGTTATGGTTCCGCGACAAGAGACCTCGACCGCAGTGTCGGCAGCCCGCAGGCACGGCGGCACGATCATCAACGTCATTACGGGCTTGATCCTCTTTGGCCTGATCGGGTTCGCCGTCTACTGGGTCATCAAGACGACGGGCCAAGCGGGAGAGCAGTACATGACCGGCATGGTCAAGACCCAGAAGAAGGCCACCACGATCACATGCCAGATGAACCTGCGTTCCATCGGCCAGACCCTGCAAACCTACGCCATCAGCAACGAAAGCTTCCCGGCCGACCAGCAGGAATTGGTCAATTTCGCCGGCTACGGCTCCAAGCTCTTCCACTGTCCCGACCCCAATGGCGGCGAATACATCTACATCCCCGGTCAGCGCAGCGACAAATCCACGCCTAGCATCCTGGTCTACGAGTCCAAACCGGTCCACAACGGCATGTGCAACGTGCTCCTTTCGGATGGCCAGATCGTGATGCTGTCGCCCGAGGAACTCAAACAGGCAATCGAGGCCACGCAAGACCGCCGGCGCTAGTAGGCGAAGAGCGGAGACTGACGGCGAATAGAGATAGCCCTGCTTATGGTTTCAACACGCGGATGTCATCAATGTAGATACGGCCGGTGCCGTCCGGGACGGGGGTTTCGCGATCGCCAACTCCGATATACATCTTCTTGACCTGGGCTAAATCCACACCCGCAAGACGGCTCAAAGGAATCTCCCACTCGATCCATGACGTGGCGTTGACCGCCGCCGAATTAGGATTGACCGCCACCGCCGGCCCCAGGTTGGCCAGAGCCATCCTGGCCCCCAGGATATTGCCACCCTGCCTGAGGAAGTCCCGTCTGCTGACATGGTTGTTCATGACCTATCTCCTTCCCTTCTTTCTCTCAACTCCCCCTCCGGACCGCCGTTTCTTTCTGCACCACCCGAAACCCTTCGCTGTGAGTCCGTGGCTTCATTGTAGAGTCCCGCCGACGGCAATGCCAAGCGGAATCTGCGGAACATACGGACTCGGACCCCCGGCGGAATGTGCAATGTGTAGGTCTGACACCGGTCTTCGCTGGTCACGTCTACTATGGCAAACCAGTCAGCACTGCGACATGCAGGAATGGATCAACCCAAGCAGGGGTGCGCAACAAGATGCGTAACAACGACCTTCAGGTGGGCTACCCGAGGGGCGCGCCGATATTGATAGGCTTCTCCTGCGAGATCGAGCCGCTGGTCAGGCGGATGAAGTACAACCCCGGCGTCAGGCTCGCCGGAATGGTCCATAAGTACACCTGCCTCTTATTCGTGGAGACGCGGGGAACAACGCTCAAGCCATTGGCGATATTCAGCACGGGCTGCCGGTTCGAGTCGAGTAGATCGACATTCAGAGGGTCGTGCATCTGGCACACGAGCTCCCACATGATCGTTCCCTGCGAGCCCTTGCGCCAAATGTACGGCGTCTTGGGTTCGACAAGGGTCAGCGGTCTGCCTATGACGAAAGGATCGCCCACGGTGACCTGCGTGCCGTCGAGCGTGCTGATCCTGACGTACGCACAGTACGACAGGGCGTTGAGCTGCGCGGAACTGATTCCCTCCCATTCGTAGCTGCCGCTGTTCGGAGCATCGGCGCTGACGGTCCGCCAGAGGGTGATGCCGGCGGGACCCGTTTGGACGAACTCGATCTTCACCCGGCTCTCGGCGGGAAGCGTGGAGTTCCAGCGAATCGTGTGTTTTGTGTCCGTGGCCCAGCCGTCGCAGGACTGGGGCTCGGTGATCGTGATCTGCGGACTCACAGGAAACACGATCGCGTCCTCAATGTGGATGGGGTTCTCCTTCGAGAGCGGCCCGCTCGAGACTCGGATGAAATAGTACCCGGACGCCAGGTCGGAAGGGATCAGCCACTTGTATACCTCCCTCTTATTGGTCGAGGCCCTCGGGACCGTGCTGACTCCGGCGGCAATACGGAGCACAGGCTCGCGATTGGAGTCCAGCAATTCGAGGTCGAGCGGATTAGGCAACTGGCTGATAGTCTCCCACACGATGCTCGCCTGCGATCCTTTGCGCCAGGTGTAGGGGGCGGCCGGTTCATGCAGGTAGAGCGGCCTGCCAAAGAGGAAGATGTCACTGACCGCCGCGACGGAGCCGTCCAGAGTGCTGATCCGGACTTGCAGGGCGGAGGGCACGCCGCTGTATTGGGCGGCTTCCACCCCCTGCCACTCATAGCTGCCGCTGTTGGATGTAGCGGCGACGACCGTCTTCCAAACGTTGATGGCGGCGGATCCGGCCCGAATGAGCTCAATCTTCACCCGCGCGTCTGCCGGGAGCGTCGAAGTCCAGCGAATCAGGTGTTTCGCGTCTGTGGCCCAGCCCTCATATTTCACAGGCGACGTGATCGCGAGTGGAGGCGTCTGAGGCTGCTCGGGCCCCTTGAGGCCCTCGATCGGGCGAATTCTGGGCAGGAAGCGCGCAGGCGGTTTTGCCGGCTGTGTCGCAGGCGAGTCTTCCGGCATCGGACGCTTTGTCTTTGTGCTTTCCGATGCATACGCCGGTCCACCGAGAACAACCAGCACGGCGGCGGCCACGGTCAAAGCTACAGCGATGTACTTGAGCTTCATCTTCTGGTTCTCCATACGGATTCGTAGATGATGTCTCGGTTTCCATTGAGACGGGCCTGCGGCCGGGTAACCTTAGACATCCTACATCGCGACTTTCTGAGTGTCAACCAAACGACTTAGGGCCATCATCAAAATCGGCATCTGCGGGTACCCCTGGAGTCGTCTGAATCCCCGGCGGAATGTGAGATGGGTAGGTCTGACACCGGTCTTCCCCGAAGTGTAGCGAGACCATGTGGAGGCTTATAGCCTAAGGCCTATCTGCGAACAGACACTACCCGTGGCGACTTATCTCTGCAAGTTAAGGCGACAATGCACGTCGCGCTTTTGAGCCAGGCAACTACAGGAGCCAGGCAACTACAGAAAGACTTTCGGATGTGAGTTGTGATGAAGGAACACTGACGGCAGGATCAATCAGCTACTACCTTGCCTTTGTACTGGTTGTATCCCGCCAATGTGGAAAATACTTGTCGAGTGCTTTGCGGACCGCTTCGGGGATTTTCTCCGGGACCAACCATCCCCGAGATAGGCTCTCCAAGATGTACTCACCCACTGACTTAGGGTTCTCCCTGTCAAATACAATACCACCATCCTTTCTTAAGAGGTGGTCAGCCAGCTTGGTGAGTCTCTGCGCAGATATGTGCTTGAGGTTTATGTGATGATGTTCATTCAATCCCTTATCAGGCGTGTTCCCCCTCTCGTATTCAAAGACCATTCCGTACTGTAATACAAGGTCGGAGTCAAAGATCACGTAATCGAACTCGCCCAGTGCCTGCGACGGCGCGATCATCGCGGCCGCAATGCGTCTCACGAGCATAGGGTCTGATCCAACATCCCAGACGGACAACTCATTCGTTGACGTCTTAAGTTCCGTCACCGGATCAGCAGGTATTTCGCCCGCTACAAGCCACTGGCCATCGGAGATTGTATCCAACTGCCATCGCTTATGTGTAATTCGTCTCAAGAGTCGCGGCATTCTTGGTTTTTTCAAATTGTGCAAGTGTCTTGGCAAGAAGCTCCCTGAGAAACGCAGAGGGTTCGTTTTCGATAGCTGTTCTCAAGCACTCGATGGATTCAGGGTCGTCCATAAGTGCAAGCCCAATGTTTGCCGCATCGCGCAGACGGGGTGACGAACTGTGAAGTAGTACCTGCTTTAAAGTCCAGCGACGATACTTATGTGTAATGGCGTGGTTCATGCCACCAAGAACACGGAGTACAAATTCGGCAAGCTCCACCACCATTTCGCCGTTGTGGATAAGGTAGTTGAATTCACAGACAGCAAGATCGCCGTGCCGACGTATCAGATTCTGTACCTCCTCAGTCAACTTATCTGAAACCTCTTCCTCCAAATCAAGGTATACAACACCATCAAGCCATCGTCTGATATCTTGTATTGCATCGCCTGCGGACAATGATGTACTGGTACTATTATCTGTTGTCCGAATATCTTGTTTTGACGTTGTGTTGCCCTGGAGTATATCCGACGAATCTGCTACACTAACGGTCTGATAGAACCTATTTTGCGTTACAGCTTCATCGTTGGGAACGGTAACCCAATCCCCGATGGTAATTGCCTTCCCGAGTACACCACCGTGATGGGGAACTGGCCACAGCATCAGCGGGTAAGTGTTGACCAAAACAGAAGCAGATTGCCCGATAGCCTGCGTGAAGTCAATCATAGGTCGTACCGATATGCTCGTCGTCTCATCAGCCTCTTCAGTATCGGGGACGTGTTCTATCACAGATTCTTGATTTGAACGATAGAAGGTTCGTGGACCAGCCAGATTCCATGCGTCTATCTTGGTTGCACTAAGATCAGAGTCGAGAGCAGTAATCTCTCTAATAGGGCATGTACTTGCGTTCGAGGTCATGGTCTGTCTCCTTGGACGGAGATTTCCTTCGCCATTTCGGCAAGTTCGGTCAGCAACGCAGGCAGTTTCTCTTTGGGCAGAGGTGTGTCTATCTCTGGGATCGTATTTATGTCCAAGTCAAGGCGACACGTAAAACGCATTTCGGTTGTGGACATACCGGCTATACCAAATTCACTGCGGAGGGCACTCCATGTATTTAGTCTGTTGATGAACAGGCCGGGAATATCCACATGAGAAGGCCGCTTTCGATTGATTCGGTAGAGGAAATCTGAACTGTTCTGCACATCTATCGTTATGGATGGGAGATAACCCTGCAAACACTGATACGCACTTACCTTATCGGACACCGGATGAAGAAGGCTGGCTCCGTAAGCAGTGCGAACAAGTTGGGGAATAGTAGGCAGATCAAATATCTTTGAGATCGCAGCAACGAACAGATCGGACATGCTCTCATATGGTCCCAGAACGGGCAACCCATTTACGTCTGGTGCTTCGCTGCCCAGCAGAGGATGAAACTTGAAGTCAAATTTGAGCGGCTGATACTCCAAAGACAAAGCGCCGTCAGCAAAAGGCCCCGCAATGACCATTTGCCGTTCTTTGGTTCTTCTCAATTCCTCCGCTGGAGGTGCACCCGCAGCTGCGGTCCACCAATCTGAAAGAGGCGGCTCCAGCCCATCCTTCATGTAGAATGCTGTGAAACGCAAAGACGCTGCTTGCCAATCTGAAGGTGGTTTTGTCTCGGAAGACATCACGCACTCCCAATCCTAAAGAAATCCGGTTTCTGCCCAGGTTCCAAGTCAGCAACAGAACACACCGAGTCTAACACAAGATGAGGATCTATCCAACGGAAATCCGCGCTTACATATATACGGATACATTGGCCTTATGTTCGCGTCTCAGTCTCTGACCACGGGAGACTCGGAGGTTCGCTACGGCACATTATCGGCCATTTGACTTTCGTGCTTGGGATAATTCACGGGAAGAAGAATAAGGTGCTAACTATCGAGGAGATGAGGGACATAGCCCAAAAGCAGGATCACCCTTTCTCCTGATACCACCGGTCAGAGGCCAATTTTGTTAGACTGCACGCAATTCCCGAAGCCCTGTACCACCCCTGCGTGCCGTTTCCGCAATCTGCCCACCTACGCCCCCCTTGCCGTTCGGCGGGAGTGCTGAAAAGTGCCCGCTATTAGCGGGGGGGTTTTAGCCCCGATCTTCCGCCCACCCATACCGGAAACCCACCGCGAGAAGATCCTCGATTCTAAGGCCAGAATCCCCGCTTAGACGGCCTTGACCAAAGCCATGATTGCAGCCCTGATATGCTCAGGCAGGTTAGGCCAAACGGCTATGATCTGGGCAAGGTCAGAGGGTAGGCTTTGGGTGTCAATTTGGAACTGTTTCGGGCTTGAAGGTGTCAACTGGGGTGTCAATTCGGTTTCTAGAGCGTCGTAAGTGCTTAGGTTTCCAGCATTTAGCCCTTCGCTGCATCGGACTGTCGATCCGAAGGTTGAGGGTTCGAGCCCCTTCAGCCTCGTTGAGGACGTGCTGGAAACACAAGCACTTGCAGAGCCAAGCGGGACAGATTCTGCCCCCTCCGACAGAAAGCTCGCGTCTGGCCGCACGACACAAGGGCAAGATGCCCTCGCCACAGCGGCTGGGCCACCTATTTTTGCAGACGTTCCTTAACTCTTACGCGACAAGAGTTTAGGAACAAACAAAATAGTTGGATTTTGTTTAGATTTGTGTTGACGGCGGACCATGGCTATTGTACCATTTAACCACGGCTGCCCCTGTGGAGCAGCAAGTAGTAAATCGCCAATAGCAACCGTCACATTCGGAGGGATCATCATGGCTACCGCCGCACAGACCAGCGCCAATCGTGCCAACGCCCAGAAGTCCACCGGGCCGCGTACGCCGGAGGGTAAGGCCAAAGTCGCCCAGAATGCGGTCAAGCATGGTCTGCTGGTGCAGGAGGTGGTCGTCAAAGGAGAAGACCCGGAGGAATTTGCGTGCTACCGGGACCAGATGCTGGAGGAGTTGGCCCCGGCGGGGCCGACGGAATCCATGTTGGCGGCGCGGATCATCGGCCTCTCGTGGCGGCTGCAGCGGGCCGAGCGACTCCAGGCGGGGGCGTTTGACACGTTGGAGGACCAGCAGAAGCCGGCCAAGCCCATCTGGTCCGACAAGGGGTGGGAGGTTCCTCAGCCGGCCAAGCTGGGCCCCGAAGAGGAGGCCCGGGCGCTCGGGCGGAGGGTCGCGCAGGACTTCGCCGGAGCGCGGATTCTCGATCGGCTGCTTGTTTATGAGCGGCGGATCGAGGGCAGCCTGTACCGGACGATGGCGGAGTTGGAGAAGCGGCAGCGGCTCCGGCGGGAACGAGAGACGGGTCAAGAGGGAGAAGAAGGCTCAGGCAGGTACGGCGGAGCGTCGCGTGAGCCCCCTGCGGACTTCACCCTGGACAACTTGCTGGCGGCCCTAGCCGTTTTGGAGGAAACGCCGGACGGCGCCACTACGAACGCGCCGGCGGACCCTTCGTGTGAAACAAAGCCAATTTCGGAAGGAGTCTCGAGTTTCAAGTGGCAAGTGTCAAGTGAGGATGGGAGTGCCAAGTGTGAAGTTTCAAGTTTGAAGTCCGAGAGCCCGGCGGCGGGTCCTCCGCGTCCTGCAACTTCAAACCTCACACTTCACACTTCCAACTCGCCTTCCGGCGTCACTACAAACGCGGAGGCCGAGGGGCCATCGTGTGAAACAAAGCCAGTCTCTGAAGAGGTTTCCAGTTTCAAGTGCGACGTTTCAAGTTTGGAGGAGAAGCAAGTGTGCGAAACAAAGCCAATTCCCGCCAGTGCAGATGGGCGCCGAGTTTCCTACACACCCATTTTTCGCCGGCGCCGATGAAGGCCAGCCGTTTGGAGTCCCGCCTTTAGGCGGTCTTGTTCGAGCCGGCTAAAGCCGGTACTCCCAACGGGCGGTACTCCGAACGTGGCACGGGGCGAATCGGACTTCCCCTTGGGTTGCCCTGGCGGTAGAATGGACACTTGGTGATATGAGAAAGATCAAGAGTCCCAATTTGGCGCAGTTGCTGATGCAGCTTCGGTTCACGCCGGAGGTCAAGCGGCGGGCGCAGCTTGAGGCCGCCGACAGGTTGTACTGCCTCGTCGATCCGCAGAAACAGTATCCTTATGACTTCGTCTGCTTCCATATCACCGGCTTTCAGCCCAAGAGCAATCTCGAGCCGGAGGTCATTGCGGGTCGCGACCTGCGCGACGACTTGCAGATCTTCATCTCCAAGCTCAGTGCCCGTCTGGCCCTGCCGGCCGGGGAGGCGAGCGAAAAGGTGGAGACCATCGAGGAATTGGCGGCGCGGTTCCATGTCTCCACGAAGACCATCGACCGCTGGCGCAAACGCGGGCTGCTGGCGCGGAAGTTCATCTTCGAGGGCACGGGCTGCCGGCTCGCCTTCCTCGAATCGACGGTCGAGCGCTTCGTGCGTGAGAATCCGTCGCTGGTCGGCAAGGCGGGCACGTTCCGCCGGTTGACGGACAGCGAGCGGCAGCAAGCGCTCCGGCAGGTTCGCAGCCTGGCCGCCAAGTCGCCGTCGTCGCGACATCAGATCATCAAGCAGGTCACCGAGAAGCTTGGCATCGCTCAGGAGACCTTGCGGATGCTCCTGCAACAGCACGAGAAGAAGAACCCGGATAAGCCGGTCTTTCGCCGGCCGCTGGGCCGCATCCGGCCGACCGAGGCAGCGGAGCTTTTTCGGCTCTACAAGCAAGGCACCGGCATTCAAGAGCTCATGACACGGTTTGACCGCAGCCGGGCCACGGTGCATCGCATCATCAACCAGCGCCGGGCGTTGGCCCTCCTGGCGCGGAAGATCGAGTATGTGCCGAGCGATGAATTCCTGCAAGCATATGCCAGAGAGCAGATTCTGGGCCGGCCGTTTACGGTAGAGCGGTTGGAGCTCGACAAGCGGGTCGAGCCGTTCGATCTGGTCGGCGAGAACCTATTGCCGGAATATCTCCAGGTCTTGAAGATCACTCCCGTGCTGAACCGGGAGCAGGAGATCGAGCTGTTTCGCCGGTACAACTACCTCAAGCACCTGGTGTCCCAGGAGCGGCATCAGCTCAAGCTCTCCAAGATCTCCGCCAAGCTGCTGTCGGAGCTGGAAGCCCACCTCGATGAGGCCGAGGAGATCCGCAAGACCCTGGTCGAAGCCAATCTGCGCCTCGTGGTCAGCATCGCGGGCAAGCACACCAGCAACGATGCGAGCTTCCTCGAGCTGGTCAGCAAGGGCAACTTCGCCCTGATCCAGGCCGTGGAGGAGTTCGACTATGCGACGGGGTATCGCTTCAGCCGGCGGGCTTCGCTCGATATCGCCAAGGAGTACGCGAAGGTCTCCGGCCGCAGCACCGAGCTGACGCCGAAGCGGGCCGCGTCCTTGGCCAGCCTCCAGCGGGACCTGCGGGAGACCACCGCCGACGTGTCGGCCCTGGAGCGGACCCGCCAGAGCCTGGCGGAAGTCATCCGAGAGGAGCTTGACGAGCGGGAACAATACGTCATCCTGCACCACTTCGGCCTGATCGGCACCTCCATCCGCAAGAATACCAAGACCCTCAAACAGATCGGCGATGAACTCAACCTGACCAAGGAGCGAATCCGCCAGATTGAGCTGACGGCGTTGCAGAAGCTCCGCCAACGTCTCAGCAGCGAGCAGTTCGAGTTGTTGACAGGATAGGAGAACGACATGAGCACCATCGGCTTCATCGGCAGCGGCAATATGGCAGAGGCTCTCATCCGCGGCATCATCACGGCCGGCGTCTATGCGCCGCCGCGTATCTTCATCAGTGATGTCCGCGCGGAACGGCTTCAGGAGTTGGCCGGCAAGTACGGCGTGGTGGCCTGCGACACGAATGTGCGCGTCGTCGAACGAGCCGAGACGGTCATCCTGAGCGTCAAGCCGCAGGTGATGAGCGAGGCACTGCAAAGCATCAAGGAAGTGCCCACGACCGGCCGGCTGTTCATCTCCATTGCGGCGGGTATCAAAGTGGCCAAGATCGCCGGGACGCTGGGCGATGTCCCCATCATCCGGGTGATGCCGAACACGCCGGCCCTGGTCGGCGCAGGGGCCAGCGCCCTGTTTGCGAATGAGAGGGCCGGGGCACGGCTCGACCAGGCCCTCGCGATCTTCGCGGCGGTCGGCAAGGCGGTGGTCGTGCAGGACGAGGGCTTGATCGACGCCGTCACGGCGGTCAGCGGCAGCGGGCCGGCGTACTTCTTCCTGCTCATGGAAGCGATGATCGACGCCGGGGTCACGCTGGGCCTGCCGCCGGCGGTCGCCAAGGACCTGGTTCTCCAGACGGCCAAAGGCGCGGGCCTGCTGGCGGTGGAGGCGGACAAGAACGGCGAGAGCCCGGCGGTTCTGCGGCGCAAAGTGACCTCCCCTCACGGCACAACCGAGGCGGCGCTGAAGGTCTTCGCCTCTCACGACTTCCAGAAGCTGGTTGCCGCGGCCCTGACCGCCGCCCGCGACCGGAGCCGCGAACTGTCCGCCTGAACCACAAGTGTTGCGTGGGGCCGTTCGAATGAGACGATCGTCGACTGCGTGCAGCCACATGCCCGGTGGAGGCAAGGGAATTCCCTATTCAGGTGGCAAGGCCTTGCGTTTCTCATATCACCAACAGCGAACGTATGACCGTCGTGCGACGCCAGAGGAGCAAGCCTGGAAGGAGAAGAGATCATGAAGCTCAGATGGGTATTGCTGGTGGGAATGTTGTTGTTGGCTGGCCTTGCAGCCACGAATGCCCCCGTCTCACAGCCGCGCGACGGGGTTTTCATCCACGTCAGCCATGGCACGGACGATCCGCACCGCGTCGTGATGGCTCTCCAGATGGCGCAGATCATGCAGGAACAGAGAGACGTCCTGATTTACTTCGACATCAAAGGCGTGGATGCATGCACCAAAGACACCCAGGACATCCAGTATTCCCATTTTCCGTCCTCCAAGACACAGATCCAGCAACTGCTGGCCAAGAAGGTGACGATCATGGCCTGCCCTGGATGCCTCAAGGCCGCCGGCGAGACGGCCGAGGACCTCGCCCCCGGCATTCAGATCGCCGACAAGGACAAGTTCTTCACCTTCACCAAAGGCCGAATCTTGACCCTGGACTATTGAGGGGCAAATGCCATGTGACGCATCTTGTCTTTCCAACACCGGTTGGGTATCCTTAAGTAATGGCGATCGCGGAGTTGATTTGGCCCGATGATCGGGTCGTACATATAGCCGAGCATGGTGTCCGGCCAGACGAAGTTGAGGAAGTCTGCTTTGGGCACCCGCTCGTTCTTCGCGGCAGGTCGGCGGGGAAGAACCCGGTCTACTATGTGCTGGGACAGACTTCGGTTGGACGCTATCTCTTTTGCGTTGTGATAGGTTTGCCCGAATCCAGGGGGTACGGGGTACCCGGTCTCCGCCCGACCGATGACGAGAAAAGAGGAACGACGTTTCAAGCAGTGGAGAAAGCGCCGGACATGAGCAAGATTCCGCCAATAGATTCAATCGAGAACCTCGCACGGTTTTGGGATACCCACGACATTACGGACTTCGAGGAGGATCTCGAAGAGATGAAGGAGGGCGTCTTTGATCGGGGCGAGCAACCCATCGTGCGCATTCGTCTTCGCCCGGAGCAGGCCGAGGCATTGAGACGCCTTGCCGAGTCCCGGGGGATGGATGAGGCTGATCTCGTCAAGGAATGGGTAAGCGAGAAGCTGCGAGCCTCGTGACGGCCATGCTCTGCACGTGGGTGAACTTGAGTTGCCATGCCATCGCAAGAAGAACGGCGAGACCGGCTGTCGACAAAATTCTTGTGGAAAGGCGACTGCGGGTGTGCTATGCTTCTGATTACTGGTAACTACCAGTGTACTCAGCCAGTACTGGTTGGTAGGCACTTTGACTCGGAAATAGGGATTTGATTTACCGGCCGGGTCCCATGCAGGCCGAGCCCGTGAACCTGGTCAGGCGGGGAACCGAGCAGCCATAAGCGGACGCTTAGCCGTGTGTGGGGTCACCCGGCCGATCTTTTTTCATCTATGATTTATGAATTACGATTTATGAGTTGGGTCGGAGGGGAAGACCGTGGATCGGCGGGAGTTGATGGAGAGGGTGAAGCAGTTTGCCCATCGGTGCGTCAAGCTGGCGCTGGCTTTGCCGGATACACCGCTGGGACGGCATATCCGGGGGCAGTTGATCCGGTGTTCGACCGGGGCGGCAGCCAACTACCGGGCCGCGTGCATCGCACAATCAAGAGCCGCCTTTGTGGCCAAGCTGAGCATTGTCATTGAAGAATTGGACGAATCCTGCTTCTGGTTGGAGTTCATCATAGATGAGGGCCTGTTAGCCAAGAAGCGAGTTGCTCCCTTGCTCGACGAAGGCAAGGAGTTGACGTCGATCTTCATGGCGGCTCGGCGCACGACACGGAGCAATAGTAAATCGTAAATCGTCAATAGTAAATCCCCATGGCTTACACCGTTCTCGCACGAAAATACCGCTCGCAGACGTTTGATGACGTGGTGGGGCAGGACCCGATTGCCAAGACGCTCAAGAATGCGATCGAGACCGGCCGGGTCGCTCATGCCTACCTCTTCACCGGCACGCGCGGCGTCGGCAAGACCACGATGGCGCGGATTCTGGCCAAGGCACTGAACTGCCTGGAGTCCGACGAGCCCACGACTACCCCCTGCTGCAAGTGCGGCAGTTGCGTCGCCATCAACACGGGCGAGGACATCGACGTGATCGAGATCGACGGGGCTTCGAACAACCGCGTCGATGAGATTCGGGAGTTGCGGGAGAATGCCATCTATCGCCCCGCCCGGGCCCGCTACAAGATCTACATCATCGACGAAGTCCACATGCTCACTACGGCGGCCTTCAACGCCCTGCTCAAAACGCTGGAAGAGCCGCCGGAACACGTGAAGTTCATCTTCGCCACCACCGAGCCGAACAAGGTCATCGCGACCATCCAGTCGCGGTGCCAGCGGTTTGACTTCAGCAACATCAGTCCCAAGACCATCGCCGGGCAACTCAAATCGATCCTCAAGCAGGAGAAGATCAAGTACGAGGAGGATTTGATCCTACCCATCGCCCGTATGGCGAACGGTTCGATGCGCGATGCCCTGAGCCTGCTGGACCGGCTCATCAGTACGGGCGAAAAGATCCTCTCCGCGAAGCTCCTGGAGGAGTACCTCGGCCAGCCGAACGCAGAGAAGGTTCATCGGCTGATCGAGCGAATTGCCGAAGACGATGCGGCCGGGACCCTCACCGCCATCGAAGACCTGATTGGCAGCGGATTAGGCGAGGTCCAGATTGCCGATGCCCTGATCGAGTCGATGCGGGACCTGCTGGTGATCCGGGCGGCCGGCGCGGACACGGACCTAGTGGTCCTGACGGCCGAGCAGAAAGAGAAAGCAAAGGTACTGGCCCAGAAGTTCGATGCGGCGTCGCTCATCTACAACATCACCGCCCTGGAGAAGCTGCGTTGGACTATCCGCAACAGCGATACCCCCCGGGCCCTACTGGACGCCTCCCTGCTGCGGTTCGCCCTCAGCGAGCACTTCATGAACGTGGATGAGCTCCTGTCCCGCAGCCAGGGCGCTGCGCCCCTCGACGCTAAAAAAAAAACCCCTATAGAGGCTAAGCCGATCGCGAAGGCGGCTGTCCCGCAGACAGCCCCAGCACCCGCGCCCCCCACCCCGCCCCAGGAAGAGCCCGAGCCGCAGGCTTGGCAGTTGACCTCCGAGCCGGTCGAACCGAAGGCATCTGCCGCACCCACCGGCCTGATCGAAAGCTGGCCGGAGATCTTGGGAGCCATTGGGGCTCGGCTGGGCAATGCCACCGCCGGCCTGATGGCCGGTTCTATGCCGCGCGACCTTAAAGGCGATACGCTGATCATCGACTTTCCCACGGGCAATCGCATCCAGAAGCAGATGTGCGAGAGTAACGGGCGGGCGGAGCAGATTGAGTCGGTTCTGAGCGAGCATTTGGGCCGGTCCATTCGTATAAAGTTCGAGATGATTGCCGAGCCGCAGAAAAGCGAGAGCACCAACGGCCAGGAGAAACCGAATGGTCAAAACCGACGGGAGATTCTCAACGATCCGGCGGTCAAGACGGTCCTCCTCGGTCTCGATGCAACCATCACGGGAATAGAAGAAGTCTAAAGTTGGAAGTGGGAAGTTTGAAGACTTGAAACTTCAAACTTGAAACTGGTGATCATGACTACTGCCTATACTGCGACACTGAACAAGCTGGTGGATGAATTCGGCAAGCTGCCCGGCATCGGGCCCAAGACGGCGGAGCGGCTGGCGTTCCATATCCTCAAGGCCGATCCCCCGTCGGCGCTGGCCTTGGCCGATGCGATCCGGGACGTCAAGACCAAGATCCGGCGCTGCCGGGTCTGCAGCAACCTGTCCGAAGGGGACCTCTGCCAGGTCTGCTCCGATACGCGTCGGGATCGGAGCCTGATCTGCGTCGTCGAGCAGCCCAAGGACGTCATCAGCCTGGAAAAAACCGGGGCCTGCAAATGGTTGTACCACGTTCTGGGCGGACACATCGCGCCACTGGAGGGAGTGGATGCCAGCGATCTGACGATCGATAAGCTCGTGGAACGCGTCCGCGCGGGCGAAGTCAAGGAGATCATCATGGCCACCAACCCGAACCTGGAGGGAGACGGCACTTCGCTCTACCTCAGCTCGGTCCTGAAGCCATTCGGCGTCAGAATCACGCGTCTGGCCCGCGGCCTGCCGACCGGCAGCACTATCGAATACGCCAGCGGCCGAATTCTCACCGACGCCATCCTCGGCCGGCAAACACTCGAATAGAGGTATGTGAGAGCCTCTATCCCCTGCGGGTGGTAGCCTCGAGCGCGTTCGTAGTGACGCCGTCAGGCGTTTCTCGTTTTATGCCCTTACGGGCACACTACAAACCAAGCGATGCCACTAACCGTCGTCCGTCATACCGATGGAGTCGCCACCCCATCCAGACGGGCATGAAATCGTTGAAGCGAGCGGCCGTTCTTGACGAAATCTACAGGGCGGCTATCATAAGCTAAGATCGAAACATGGTACGGAGTCCGGATCGCACGGGTCGCGGTATGAAGCTGGAAATGACAGGACAGATGCGGATGGAGCAGCGGATGAAGCTCGCTCCGCACATGATCCAGTCCATGGAAATCCTCCAGCTCCCTATCCTCGCCCTCCAGGAGCGAATCGAGCAGGAGCTCAACAGCAACCCGGTCCTCGAGCTGGAGGACGACGACAATCCCGAGGAAGTTGCCCCGCCCGAGGAGTCGGCGCCGGACGACAACATGGGCGAAAAGGCCTTGGTCGTCGGCACGGACAACAACAAAGCCAGTGACTTCGAGCGGCTGGAGAACATCGATGACGACTTCAAGAACTTCATCGACCAGTCCGGTCCCTATCACAGTCGCCACGATGACGACGAGAAGGACCCGAAGCTCGAAGCCCTCAAGAACACGGCCGCCCCACCGCAGTCCCTGCACGACTACTTGACCGAACAGTGGCTCATGATCGATGCCGAGGGGCCGGTGAAGAAAGCCGGTAGTGCGATCATCGACTACCTCGACGACCGCGGCTACCTCAGCGTCCCGCTCGAGCAGTTGCACAGCAAAGACCAGAAGGACTTCACGCCCGGGCACTTGGACAAGGCGCTGCGGCTCGTGCAGCAATTGGACCCGCCCGGCGTCGGCGCGCGGGACCTGCGCGAGTGCCTGCTCATCCAATTGACCCAGCGCAGCGACGAAAATCCCGAGACGCAATCCCAGCCGTGGGGAGTCTCCGACATGAGCTTTGAGTACCGCCTGATCGCCGAGCACATGGACGCCCTGCTGGAGAACCGCCTGCCCGAGATCGCCAAGAAGATGGATTGCAGCATCGAGCGGCTGAATCAGGCCCTTCAGCACTTGAGCAAGTTGGACATCTCGCCCGGCCTGCAGATTGGCCGCAACGAGAGCATTCCCATCACGCCGGATGTCATGGTCGAGTCGCGCGACGGCGCAGGCGATTTCTCGGTCCGGCTGGCCGATAACAGCCTGCCCAGCCTGCGGTTGAACCCCTTCTACACCCGGATGGTGGACGATGGCCACACCAGCGAGAACACGCGGAAATTCCTCCAGAACAACATCCGCTCGGCCCAGTGGATCATGGAGGCGATCGAGCAGCGCAAGCATACCCTCCTGAGGGTCGCCCAGACCATCGTGCGGCACCAGCGGGATTTCTTCGAACAAGGTCCTCTTTATCTGCGGCCCTTGCCGATGGCGACGGTCGCCCAGGAAGTGGGCGTCCACCTGGCCACGGTCTCGCGGGCCGTCTCCGGCAAGTACCTGCAGTGCGCCTGGGGCATCCTGCCGCTGCGCAAGTTCTTCAGTGGTGGCACCGAGGACACCAGCGGCCAGGCCCATAGCTGGGAAGCGATCCGCGTCCAGCTCCAGCAGATCATCGACGATGAGGACAAGTCCCAGCCGCTCAGCGACGACCAGATCCAGAAGAAGCTGGCCGCCGCCGGCATCTCCAACCTGGCCCGCCGGACGGTGGCCAAGTATCGCAAGCTGATGAACATCCCCACCGCCAAGTTCCGCAAGAGATACTGAGCCTGAGATAGCCGAACGAGATCGGGGACTTGGGGTGATCTGGCGTTGTCGCGCGGGACGGAATGGAGTGAAGTGAAGGATCTGGCCAGCCGGCGAGAGACACTCGGTCACGACCGTGAAAGGGGACCCATGACGAGGCTGCGGTATCACCACATCGGCATTCCCACGGACCGACCTCTGCCCGCGGAGGATCACAGCGAGAGATACAAGTGTTCCGCCTCCGGGTACTTTGAGAGTCCTTACGGCGTGGAATGGATGAGTTTCGATCCCGATTGTCCCTTGCCGGAACTGGTCAAGACCGTGCCGCACGTGGCCTTCGTGGTGGACGACCTCGAGACAGCGATCGCCGGTAAGGAAGTGTTGCTCGAGCCCAACAGTCCCACCGATGGTGTGCGAGTCGCCTTCATCGTCGATCACGGGGCCCCCATTGAGTTTCTACAATTCGACCGCCCCGAATCCGAAATCTGGCCCCGCGCGGCCCAATTCTGAAGTCTCCAAACGGCACAGGGACAGCTTCAGGGCAATTGCCTGTGAGCCTCGATAGCCCCTAAGGGAGCGGTGCGTGGTACGCACCCTACGAAGGACGCCTGGCCCCCAACCCGTAGGGTGCGTACCACGCACCATCTTTAGGAGAGGGCAAGGCTCCAGGGGCGCACATGCGATAGCCCTGGGGACGGCGTCATTCTTCTTGAAATAACCGGGCCAATGTGGTATAAAGAAGCTGGAGCAAATCTGTGGCTGCTGCTTTGGCATGTTGTGGAGGTTTTCCAGCTTTTTCATAGATGTGTGTCGCACTACTTCGCTCTTCTTGAGGAGGCCTGCCATGCGTAAAGAGCTGATGATTTCGGTGTGTCTGCTTCTGGTGACATGCACCATCACCCCCTTGTTCGCCCAGTTGCCGGCCGGCTGGACGAGCGCGGGGGTCGGCAATCCCGCGGTCGCGGGCAGCGCCCAGTACGACAAGGCCACCGACACATGGACCATCCGGGGGGATGGGACGGGAATTCGCGGGACGGCCGACCAATTCCACTACGTGTACAAGACGCTCAATGGGGACGGTGAGCTGGCTACGAGAGTCGTCAGCCTGGACCCGCCCCTGTCGGACTGGTCCATGGCCGGCGTGATGATTCGCGTGCTGCTGATACCGGGCTCGCCGTCCATCTTCATGGGAATCAGCGTCAACACGGACACCAAGGACCACGGGATCACGATGTGGGGCCGTGCGACCATGAACGGTGCGGCGGGCGATGAAAGCACCGGCGCCGAGACCGCTCCTTATTGGGTCAAAGTCAAGCGAACCGGGGACACCTTTGCCGGCTTTTCTTCTCCCAACGGCAAGGACTGGACGCAGCGCTACACCACGAGTGCGCCCGGAATGCCCAAGAGCATCTACATCGGCTACGCCGTCACGTCGGAGGTCGGCGGCAAGCTGGTCACGGTCGTCTTCGACAACGGGCCCATGAAGGCCACGGACCCGAACCCGGCCAACGGGGCGAAAGACGTGGTGACACCGCTGCTGCGCTGGACGCCGGGAGCTACGGCGACCCTGCACGACGTCTACCTTGGCACAACAGCAAACCTTGGTCCGGCGGACTACCAGGGTCAAACGCCTGGCGGGGCGCCCATGTACTTCCACGCGGCCGGCCTGACGCCGGGAGCGACCTACTTTTGGCGCGTGGACGAGATCAGCGCCGACGGCAAGACAATGTACCAAGGAGACACGTGGAGCTTCACGGCCGCTGTTCAGACGGCTTATGCACCGCAGCCCTGGAACGACCTCCACGGCGTGGGAGTTGAGGCGGACCTGACGTGGACGATCGGCACCGACGCGCTGTCGCACGACGTGTATTTTGGCAAGGATAAGGCCGCTGTCGCTGCCCGCGATCCCAGCACCTTCAAGGGCAACGTACCGATGCCATCGTTCGACCCGGGTCCGCTGGCAGAGCGCACCACCTACTACTGGCGGGTCGATGAGCACGACACGGGCGGGGCGGTCCACCCCGGCCAAGTCTGGAGCTTCACCACCGTCGGGCCCGAGATCGGCGTCCAGGCCCAGTACTTCCGGGGCATCGAGCTGGCCGGCACGCCCCTGCTGACGCGGACCGAGCCGGCAATTGACCACAGTTGGGGCAGTGGCGAGGTCGCCGGCGGCCTGACCGACCAGGTCTCCGCCCGTTGGACGGCCGACTTCCAGGCCCCCTTCACGGAGACCTACCAGCTCATAACCACCACCGATGACGGCGTGCGACTCTGGCTCGACGGCCGCCGGATCATCGACCACTGGACCAACCACGGCAGCACGGACGACACCGCCAAAGTGGACCTGATTGCCGGCCAATTCTACCTCCTCCAGATGGAATGGTATGAGAACACGGGCAGCGCCCTGGCGACCCTGTCGTGGCAGAGCCCATCGATTGCCAGGCACGTCATCCCCGGCGGTCCCCTGCAACTGCCGATGCGGGCCGTCAATCCCTACCCGGCCCATGCGGCCCAGGACGTGCCGCAGACCCTCACCCTGCGCTGGTCGGCCGGCGAGGAGGCAACCCGCCACGACGTCTATTGGGGCGATAATGCCGACGCCGTAGCCAATGCCGACCCGGCAACCGCAAGTGTGTACCGGGGCCGCCAGGCGGCGGACATGACCACGTTTGACCCTGGCGAGCTGGAGTGGGGCAAGACCTACTACTGGCGCGTGGACGAGGTGAACACCGCCGACGCCGACAGCCCCTGGGCCGGCGCCGTTTGGAGCTTCACCACGGCCACCTTCCTCGTGGTCGAGGACTTCGAGAGTTACACCGATGACGACGGCAATCGCATCTACCAGACGTGGATTGACGGCTGGACCAACAAGACCGGTTCGCTGGTCGGCTACACCGAAGCTCCCTTCGCGGAGCAGAAGGTGATCCACGGCGGCCGCCAGTCTATGCCGCTGGACTACAACAACGTCAAAACGCCCTGGTACTCCGAAGCCCAGCGCGAGTGGACCACGCCGCAGAACTGGACCACAAGCGGCATGAACACGCTGGTCGTCTACCTCCGAGGCTCGGCGGCCAACACCTCAGGTCCGCTCTACATCGCGGTCGAGGACAAAGCAGGCCATCTCGCCATCGTCACGCACCCAGACTCCGGCGTCGTCACTACCGCACAATGGACCGAATGGAGAATCCCCCTGACCAACCTCAGCACCGCCGGCGTGAACACGGCCGCCGTCAAGAAGCTGTACGTCGGCGCAGGCAACCGGACCAAACCAACCGCCGGCGGCGCCGGTCGAATCTACCTCGACGACATCCGGGTGGTGAAATTGTGATACGGATTCGTGAGAGTCTGTGGGGCTCTGTCTTCGCGGCAGCAAACCGTCAGTGGATAGTTGAACTCTCTGTTTCTACTGTTGCGCCGGCCGGTTCGGATCGTTTGGACCTTGCGGCGGGGCTTGTTCTTTGCCATCGCCGAGTGGGGTGTTGGCCCATTGCTCCCAGAGGGCGGCTTCATGGGTGGAGGACTTGTCGGCGCAGTAGACACTGACCTCGGTGCGAGAAGGGTCGAGAGCGTGGAGGTCGGCGGTGAGCACGTAACGCAGCCCGATGCCGCCGGCGTTGAGCAGCGTCACGGTAGCCGACTGGCCCTCGGGGAAGAGCTTGGCCGCCACGCTCGGCTGGTACGTCGCCAGATTGGAGTACCGGTACCGCTCCTGCGCTCGGCGGGCGATCCGCAAGAAGACGGTCTTGCAGTCGGCCGACGCCTCGAAGGAATACGTGCGGTGCGGGTTCTCCCGCAAGCCCGTGACGCTCGTCGGCCCCCCACAGCCATTGAGCCAGAGTAAAGCCGCCAGAACCGCCGGGGTCAGCCGGAGCGAGAATCGAGCAAAAGCCGTGCACATTTGTTCTGTCATCCTGACTACAGTTCCATCTGGGCCAATCCTGTCGGTCAACTATTATCCGGGAAATCGCCGGCAGAGCAAAGAAAAAGTGAGAGAGTGTCAGGTAGGAAGTTGGAAGTGGGAAGTGGGAAGTTGGAGGTGGGAAGTGAAGGCGCAGGGTCGCAACGGGAGATTGCCTCACGCCGCTCGCCACGGCATACTTCAAACTTGAAACTTCACACTTGAAACTCTCTGTTTTCTACACCTGCAGCGTGGGCTTCTGCCGGCCCGAATAGGTCTCCAACAGGGGGCTGATCTGCGTGTCGTCCTGGGGGGACCTCCATACGCCGAGGAGGTAGAAGCACAGGCCCGAGAGGACGACCCCCGGCACGCACAACGCCGCGACGCTGGCGGCGAAAGAGTAGTCGCCCTGTAGAGAGGCGTAGACGACGACGGAAAAGACCCACGATAGCAACAAGATCGGCGCCATGACGGTCCGGAAGTTCAGCCGCCCCGCTCTCCGGATCAGCACGATGTACGGGACGCCGAAGCACAGCACGCACACGTACACCATTCCCACGCCGAAGGTCCACACGAACATGCTCAGCGCCTCCACTGCGATGTCGCTGAGGGTCACGCCGAAATACGCAATCACCGCATCCAGGGAGGCCCGCAAGGTCAGCGGCACCAGGGCCGGCGCCAGGAGAAATCCGCCAAACAAGCGAAATCCGCTGAGCCATCTTCGAGAACTCATCGTCTCCTCCTCACGTGCCGACACAGAATCTTCGCCCGGACAAGGCTACCGCACGCTGCCAGCCCAGCCGCCCTGTGGCTACATCACCGCCGAATCAATGCGACCCGACCGCATTCCCTTATTAATTATGATAGCCAAAAGGACCGAGAAAAGCAAGGAAAAAGCCGGTGACGCCAGGGCTATCGCATGTGCGCCTATGGAGCCTTGCCCTCACCTAAAGATGGTGCGTGGTACGCACCCTACGGGTTGGGGGCCAGGCGTCCTTCGTAGGGTGCGTACCACGCACCGCTCCATCCCGACCGGGATCATGAACTCAGAATCGATAGCCACCCGCCCTCCTCAAAAAAGAACAATGATCCGCTCGAAGGCTAAAACCAGGCGTGGTGAGATCGGGTGGCAGCCTCAAGCGCAGCTTGGGGATGGTCGTGTCGCGGGCATCCTGCCCGCGATTCGAGGGCGGGACGCCCTCGACACC
>Ga0315280_10000800_pt1 | contig 57090 bp, 53 predicted proteins | sample YL17G06_40_MG_FD_203697 | JGI IMG/M metagenome (GOLD analysis project Ga0315280, IMG submission 203697) | Sediment microbial communities from Yellowstone Lake, YNP, Wyoming, USA - YL17G06_40 | ecosystem: Environmental > Aquatic > Freshwater > Lake > Sediment | place: USA: Wyoming | collected... | reverse complement strand
GGAACCTGCGCGGCCCAGCGCGCGCGGACCTGCTCGGGCTCGACACCCTGCGCCGCCGCAAGCTTGGCTGCCAACTCGTCCAGCCTTGCCGTCTGCGTGTAGCCCGGGCACACATTGTTGACCAGAATGTTGTCCTTCCCGTATTCGTTCGCGAGACTTTTCACCAACCCGCTCACCGCCGAGCGCACGGCATTCGAGAGAATTAGGCCTTCCACCGGCTGCTTCACGGCCACCGAAGTGATGGTGATGAACCGGCCCCATTTCTGCTTCTGCATCAGGGGAAGCACCTCGCGGGCGCAATAGAGTGTGCTCATCAAGTTCAGGTTTACGGCTGCCTCCCAGTCCTCCACTGTCGTATCGGAGAAGGGCTTGGCGGGTGGCCCGCCGGCATTGGTCACGCAGATATCCACGCGGCTGAACCGCTTGACCGTCTCGCCGACGAAGCTGCGGACTTGATCGTAATCGGTCACATCCACCGGCTGCGCCAGAACCTCAGCGCCGGTCGCACGGCGGATCTCTTCGGCCGTCGCATGCAGCGTGGCTTCCGTCCGCGCGCAGATGGCCAGCTTCGCGCCTTCTCTGGCCAGCCCCATCGCCACCGCTTTCCCCAATCCCTGGCTGGAGGCCGCCACAATGGCGACCCGGTTCTTCAATCCCAGATCCATGTTTTCCCCCGGTGCTCCGCAGAAGAGCCGCAGCGTTAAAGAGCGAACGCTACGCCACCTTGCTCTCGCGGGAGCGCGAAGCGCTCCCCTACCAAGAACGCCGACCGGCGCCCACCGAGCGCCGCTAAAGCGCGCGGGAGGGCAGCCTGCCCCGGCGAAGTCGGGGGGCCCTCCTCTACCGCCGCAGATAATTGTCCTTGCCCGTCAGCCAATCGAGGCGAATAGGGCTGAAGACATCGAGACCGAAGAAGTCTTCCACCGCCACCGCGCTGTGCGGGACGTGGGAGGGAATAAGCAGCACCTCGCCCTTGCGCACGACGACTTCTTTCCCTTCCAGCTCGAACTTCAGCGCGCCCTCCAGAACATAGGAGAGTTGTTCGCTCTCGTGTTGATGTAGGGGCACCACGCCACCCTTGGCGATGAAAATCTGGGCCAGCATGGCCTTCTCGCCGGAAATTATCTTGCGCGACATCTTTTCGTTCAGCACTTCTTTCTTAACGTTCTCCCAGGAAAGATGCTGCATCTTTTCCCCTTCCTCCTCCCAGTTTTCCCCGCGGTGCCGTCATTTTACACTTGGGCTCGGACAAGCGGGGGTAAAATAGGCGCCGGGATTTTTCCTCTGGCAATTGTCCCCGTCCTGTTGTATTTAATTGTCACGTCGCTCGAAGAGCGGGAACTCCAGGAGCAGGATGGTGCTGACTATGAAGCCTGCATCCCGGAGGTCCTGCGCTTTGTGCCCCGACGGCGGCGGAGGAATGTACCCCAGGATTTATCCTAGCCCGGAGGTTCCCATGCGCAGGCTTCTTCTCATCGTGCTGACTCTAGGTTTCTTGGCGGCCGGTCCCCTCATGGCACAGCAGGTCTGTCCGGGATACTCCATTGTGGTCAACACCCCGGAAGACGAGCTGACCCTCGCGTATAACGGGGCCGAGAACCCGCAGGAGCAAGTCGCGGCCCTGGACAAGTTCGTGCAGGAGTACCCTGATTCCAAGTTCATGCCCTGTGCGCGCGAGTACTACACGATGGCGTACCTGAAGCTCAACGACTTCGACAAAGTCATCGAGAACGGCGAAAAGGGGCTGGCCGAGCATCCGGACTTGATGCTGATCATGAACATCACCAAAGCCTATGTGGCCAGCGGCAAGGTCAGCGACCCCGCCTTCGAGACGGTCTTCAAAGCTCCGGAGCAGATCAAAGCCGAAAGCTCGCCCAGTAGGCCAACCGGCATGACCGAAGAGGAATGGAAGAAGACCCTGGAAGAAGCCACCAGCCAGGCGAAAGAGTGGGACGCCTATATGGAGTATGCCTTCTTCCAGCTTCTGCAGCGCGAGCCGGATGCCAAGAAGCGTGTGCAGTGGCTTGACCGCTTCGTGCCGGCCTATCCGGAAAGTCCTAATACCGGCAAAATCAACCTGCAGTATTTCCTCGCCTACCAGATGGTGAACGATGCCGCCAAGGCTACCGAGTACGGCGAAAAAGCGGTGGGCGCCGACCCGGCGAACTTGGAAATCCTCAATGCCGTCGCCGACTACTACGCAGCCACCCTCCAGACCAACCTGGAAAAGGCCGAGCAATATGCCAAGAAAGTCATCAACCTCGCACCGGCTGTAAAGCCTGAGGGGATGTCGGAGGATCAGCTCAAGGCTTATCGCGACAACCACCTGGGGCTGGCCCATGCAACTCTGGGCTATGTCGCCTTCCTGGCAGGCAGCAAAACTCATAAGGTCGCGCCGGCGATCCAAGAATTCAAGACGGCCGTTGACCTCCTGGGCGGGAACCCGGTGTATCAAGGCCGAACACTCTTCTACCTGGGCTGGGCCTATGAAGTGCTCGCGCCAGCCAACCATAAACTGTCTGCCGAGGCGTTGACCCGAGCCGCAAGCATCGCCAGCCCCTGGCAGGGCCAAGCTCAGGAGCTTCTGGGCAAGGTCAAGAAGGCAATGGGACAGTAGAAAGCAGTAGGCAGTAGGCAGTGGGCAGTAGGCAGCAGGCGGTCCGTCGAAGGCAGGTTCGGTCCGGGCTGCGTTCGCAGGCCTTCCTCAATTCACTGTTGCGCGTCCCTCGTTTGACCCGCGGCTAGACGCCGCTTCCATATCAGGTACACCGGAACGCCCAGCATCACAATCAAGCTGCCGATGCCGGACTCCACGGGCTTCTCCACCAGTGTGTTGACAATGAACCACGCGGAGGCAAGCACAAAGACAATCGGTACCACCGGGTAGCCGAAAACCCGATAGGGACGCGGCAGGTCGGGCCTCTTACGCCGCAGGATGATGACAGCAAAACCGGCGAGGCCGTTAAACACCCAGGCGGCAAAAATCACGTAGGTAAAAAGTTGCTCATAGGTCCCCATGGCCACCACCAGGACCGCCCAGAGTCCCTGGACGATGAGGGCGACGTGAGGCGTGCGGAAGCGCGGATGTACAGCGGCGCACCAGCGGAAGAACAAACCATCCTGGGCCATGGCATAGTAAACCCGCGGGGCTGCCAGGATGCTGCCGTTCAGACTCCCTAAGGTGCAGATGATGATGGCCAGAGAGACCATATAGGAGCCGACGCGGCCGAAGATGCGGACCGCCGCATCGGCAGCCACCCGGGGCGACTGAGCAATCTCCGGGAGCGTCAACACGTGGTAGTAAACCAGGTTGAGCCCGAGGTAAATCACGACGACGCCCCCGGTCCCCAGGATGAGCGCCAGCGGCAGATTGCGCTCCGGGCGCTTCACCTCTGCGGCGGCGAAGGTGCATGTGTTCCAACCGTCGTAAGCCCAGAGTGCCGCCACCATGGCCACGCCGAATGAGGCAAGGAAGCCGGCGCCTCGCGGAGCAGGCAGGGAGGGCACTCCTTTCGGCGGGCCAGCTACCAACACATACCCCAGAATGATAAGCGCCGCTATCGCGCCGACCTTCAGCCCCGTCAAAAGCGATTGAACCCTTCCTCCCTCTCGCACCCCGCGGTAATTAATGGCTGTGAACAACACGATGGAGGCTGCCGCCGCGGCTTTCTGCTGCCAAGGCGAGAGTGGAAAGAAGTCACCCAGATACTGGGCAAAGCCTACCGCGAGAACCGATATGCCTCCCGATTGCGCCGCCAGGAAAAACGTCCAACCGCACAGAAAACCGATCAGCGACCCGTAGGCTTCGCGCAGATAGACGTACTGGCCGCCCGCCTGCGGCATCATGGCGGCCAGCTCGGCAAACGACAAGGCACCAAACAGGCTCAGCAATCCACCCACGGCCCACACCGCCAAGGCAGCCCGCGGGCTGCCCACTTCACGCGTGATCTCCGCCGGCACAATAAAGACCGCCGTGCCGATCATGACCCCCATGACGATGGCGGTGGTTTCCCACAGTCCCAGAGCCCGCAGGAGCTGCGGTTGCTTCGCAGCGATGGTTCCCGGAGGATTGCCATTAGGTTCAGATTGCATAAGCGGTGAATAGAATAGGAAAACGAGCTTCGCGTGCGCCCTGCGCCGGCCTAGGTGCGCTCAGCGTCCGCGACACAATAGAGGATTCGTCGCGCAGGGTCAACTGCACGGTCCACCCTGCCTGCAACCGCTGTCGGCCGTAAAGCGGAAACAAGAAATAGGTTATCATGGCGGCCTCAGCACGCCGGGCTTGGTTAGGAGCCTTACCGAGCGCGGCGGGGTCTGCATGCTCAAATGAGAATGGGGCACTATGCGCTACAACAACATCCTGGAAGCGATTGGCCGAACTCCGCTAGTGAAATTGAACCGCATCGTGGGCGAGTGCAAGGCCCCGGTGTATGCCAAATGCGATTACCTGAACCCCGGCGGCAGCGTCAAAGATCGGATTGGCATCGCGATGATCGAGGAGGCCGAGCGGCAAGGATTGCTCCGGCCCGGCGGCACCATCGTGGAAGACACTTCCGGGAACACGGGAATCGGGCTGGCGCTGGTGGCGGCGGTGAAGGGCTACCGAGCCATCGTCACCATGACCGAGAAGCAATCAAAGGAGAAGGTAGATGCCTTGCAGGCGTTGGGCGCGGAAGTCGTCATCTGCCCTACCGACGTGCCGCCCGGCGATCCACGCAGTCTTTACTCCATGGCCGAGAGGCTCACGCGCGAAATCCCTAATGCCTATCATCCCAACCAGTATTACAACCCCGCTAACCCCGACGCCCACTACCGAACCACCGGCCCTGAGATCTGGGAAGATAGCGAAGGACTCATCACGCACTTTGTTTGTGGCATGGGCACAGGCGGCACCATCACAGGTATTGCTCGTTACCTCAAAGAGAAGAATCCCCACGTCAAAATCATCGGCGTCGATCCCGTCGGTTCCCTGCTCTACGAATTCTTCCACCGCGGGACCATCGGCAAGGCGGAGACTTACCAGGTGGAGGGCATCGGGGAAGATATCTTTCCTGCCACGCTCGACTTCAGCTTGCTCGACGACGTGCTGCAAGTCAGCGACAAGGAATCGTTCCTGTGGGCGCGGCGGCTGGCCAGGGGGGAAGGGATTTTTGCTGGCGGCTCGGCAGGCTCGGCACTGGCCGCAGCGATGCGCATTGTCCCCACGCTCACCGAGAAGGATTTCCTTGTTGTCTTCATCCCCGACACCGGCAATCGCTACCTACGCAAGCTTTACGATGACCAGTGGATGAGAGACCACGAGTATCTCGAGCCGCCGGGGGCGGCCGCTGCGGACGAAGGGTGAGCCGGCGCGATCACACGCCTGGTCGCGTTGTCAGGCTGAGGCCAGCCTTGCGCCTGGTGCTACTTAAGTCGTTGGCAGAGCGTGGGCAGGACGCCCAAGATGGGCGTGGGGTGGATGAGTTCACGCTAAACTACTTGATGCCTTCTTGAGTTCTTTCCTCAGGTCGGCTTGAAACTTCCGGGAGTAAACATGAGCAGGAAAGTGAGCCCGCAGGATGTCCTTAACGCTCTCCGAGCGGTGGAGGACCCGGACTTGCACCGAGACATCGTGTCTCTGGGATTTGTGAAGGACCTCGAGGTCGGCGACAACCGTGTCGCCTTCACCATCGAACTGACGACGCCAGCCTGCCCGGTGAAAGACCAACTGGCGGCCAGCGCCAAGCGGGCCGTCCAGGCCCTCGGTGTGGCCGAGGTTCAGGTCCGGCTCACTTCGCGGGTGAGGACCGCCAAGAGTGGCAAGGACGTATTGATCCCGCAGGTGAAGAATACGGTGGCCGTGGCCAGCGGCAAGGGGGGCGTGGGCAAGTCCACGGTGGCGGCGAACGTGGCGGTAGCGCTCGAGCGCACCGGCGCCAAGGTGGGCCTGCTGGACACCGACGTCTATGGCCCGAGCATCCCTGCTTTGATGGGGGGCAGCGCGCAACCTCGCGTCGTGGAAGGAAAACTCGAGCCGCCTGTCGAGTGCGGCATCAAGATCATGTCCATGGCCTACTTCCTGCCGAAGGGTGAAGCCGTGATCTGGCGCGGGCCGATGCTGCACAAGACCATACAGCAGTTTCTGGGCGACGTGCGCTGGGGCGAGCTAGATTATCTGCTGATGGACTTGCCGCCGGGGACAGGCGACATCCAGTTGAGCCTCTCGCAGACCATCCCCCTCACCGGCGCGGTGATTGTGTCTACACCCCAGGATCTGGCCCTGACCGGGGCCTCGAAGGCCATCGCCATGTTCCAGAAACTCAACGTGCCCATCCTCGGCATTGTGGAGAACATGAGCTATTACCTTTGTCCGCAGTGTGGGCATCGCGAGGAGATCTTCGGCCACGGCGGAGCGCGCGAGGCCGCCCACAAGCTCGGCTTCCCGTTTCTGGGCGAGATTCCCCTCGACCCGGCTATCCGCCTCCAGAGCGACGGGGGGAGGCCGGTAGCTCTCGTTGATTCGACCGCCTACGGAAAGGCCTTCCATGAGGTCGCTGGCGCCTTAGCGGCGCAGATCAGCATTGTGAATTCGCAAACGGGCCAACCCATCAGTATCGAGTGAGAGGAAGTTGTCAGTTGTCAGTTGTCAGTTGTACGGGATCTATTCTTTTGCGTTTTTACGCGAGTTGTGTGCGTGCGCCGAGTGCATGGTTGAGGGGAAAGATGCACCCGCTACGTAGATGACCAGGAGGACGTGCGGCTGAATGGACCACTGACACTACCTGGCAGCGTGCCTGCCCAGCCGCGCCGTCGCCCTCACTCCACAGTCCACCGGGCCATTGGCGCATCGAGGAACAGGAAAACCAATGGCTCCATCATACAATCGCCCGATCACTCGATCCCTACACTATCTCCACCTGGCAGTTCTTGACGAGTGATTTAAACCTCTTCGCGTCGGCCTCGCTCCCCACAATGGCTCCGTAATGCATGGGGATGGCGATTTTCGGATTAATCGCCTTCGCCGCCTCTGCCGCCTCCTCCGCGGTCATCACATAGGTACCCGAGACCGGCAGCAGGGCGATATCGCACTTGATGGACTTCATCTCCGGAATGAAATCCGTGTCCCCTGCAAAGTAAACGCGCGTTCCATCCAGCGTAACAACAAACCCCAGCCGTTTCTCAGCTTTGGGATGGAAGACTGTGCCCGGCTCGCGAAACTTGTTGATGTTGTACGCGGGAACGGCCTCAATGGTTACTTGGCCGACCGTGGTCTTGCCCCCCGGGTCGAGGAATCGTGTCTCCTCCACCTTCATTCCTTTCAGTCCATCTTTGCAGAGGGGACTGGCCACAATCGTCGTTCCGGGCCCGCACACCTTCTTCAGATCGTCGGGACTCATATGATCGAAGTGCTCGTGGCTAACCAGCACGATGTCTGCCTCATCGCGCTTCGCCACCCGGTAAGGGTCGGTATAGATCACCTTCGATCCTGCGATACGAAAAGTGTCGTGGGCAATGCGAGTGAATTCCAGATTGAGAAGTTTCACGGCGCCTCCTCCCTTTCGGATTTCTCACCCTCCTCCCGGTTGCTATCCAGGCTCCAAGCCAATGGTAAGCATACCAAAAATGGACGCCCGGTTCTCGCCCCGGGGCAAGATGGGGCCCGCTCCGATGGCAAACAAGTAATTGCCATATATCGCTCCCGGTGCTAGCCTTTGGCGAGTCAACTTGACATCTCGCGACAGGCGGCGGAATTCAGTAGGCCAATTCAGGAACTGCAGTAGGATTTCGGCGGCGGCGAGCGCGGGAAGTGAATCAAGCACGCAAAAGTCGATCGGTCACCCATGAGAGAAGTGAATAACCTCGATCAGGACGCGACCGGCAGGCAAACCGTGGCGCGCTCTTCCCTTTCTCTCTCTTATCACCTGCTGCGCTTCCTTTTGGGTTTCGCAGTGTGCTTCTGGCTGTGGGCGAAGTGGCTCTTCTCGCCCCAGATGTTCTTCCTGCCGCCCCTTCCCCCCGTCGAGGTGTTGATTTCGCTGGTCGAAAAGATTCTCGGACTGTGGCTCGTGGCATTCATCCCTGTTCTGGGTGCCGTCCTGGTCGGCCTGGATGGCCTGGAGTCTCGGCGAGCGCAGCGGCTGGGTTGGTGGGGGAGACGCCTCCTGTGGGGATCGGCGGAGGCCGTCGTGATTCACGTCGTTGTCTGGGTGGTGGGGTCCTTCCTTTTTTACGCCCTCCTCGCGCTCTTGCCCGGATCGGACGTCAAAGGAAGAGCGCTGTCAGACCCTGTAGTGCAGGGCCTGATTCTTTTTTGTGCCTTTCTCTCGTTGATTGTGGCCGGCCCCCTCACCGCGATTATCGTCGCGGCTCGCGGCCAGGGGCTGAGACGCCGGGATGGCTTCCCTCCCACTCACCTCCAGGCGTTGAATAACACCTGGACGATTCTGCTGGTCCCGCTCCTGGTGCTCTGGGTTGCTAGCGGGTACCCGCGCGAAATCTTGCGCCCCTTCACGTCAGCCAGGGAAACAGCAGGCAAAGAAGCGCGCATCGCCCTGGTTTCGGCAGCTCGGCAGGGTGAAAGGGGGTCGGTGCAGGCATTATTGCGGCACGGCGCTCAACCGAATACAAAAGAGGCATCGGGCACGACGGCCTTGATCGCAGCAGCGTCAAACGGCTACGGTGAGATCGTGAGGATTCTTGTCTCCGCCGGCGCCGACGTGAATGCCCGTAACAATTTCGGCAGGACTGCCCTGATGAGCGCGGCGGCAGACCGCTATCCCGAAATAGTGCGTGCCCTCATCCAAGCGGGAGCGGACGTGAATGCACAGGATGCCGAGGGTAAGACAGCCCTCATGCTTGCCGCCTCCGCCGCGCACGAAGAAATCACGCAGGCCCTCGTTCAATCAGGCGCCGACGTCAATGCGAAATCCCTGAGTGGCGATACTGCCCTGATGTCGGCCGCCCGGGGAGGTCACACTGAGATCGTGCGCCGGCTAGTCAAAGCCGGGGCAAGAGTCGAGGCGAAGGACAAGAACGGGAATTCGGCCCTGAAAATGGCCAGGGTCCTGAACCACCCGGAGACGGTGAGGGCCCTGCGCGAAGCCGGTGCCCGGGATTAAGGAATGAGATAACACCCAGAGAGACATCGCAAGAATAGCAGCCAATCCGGGCCCGGATGCGATGCCTTCACCTAGGCGCGAATCGCAGGCCACAGCTCGATTCTGATCACACAGCGGTATTGCCATCCGCAGGCAGACGCCACGGCGCGGGCCTTCACGAGAATGGCCGCAAGCCAAAGGGTGGTCACCTGGAAGAAACAATGAATTCTGAGAGTGAGAAGTCTCAGCCTGCAACCGCTGAGACTGTAAAGGGTTAAATGGTGAGCCGTGAGGGAATCGAACCCCCAACCTACTGATTAAGAGTCAGTTGCTCTACCAATTGAGCTAACGGCCCAGCGCCACAACAATCCCAGTGTATCACAGAAACCCGCCGTGTCGGGAGCCACGCCGGGCCTCAGTCTAGAACAATCCGACGATGCGGTCCTGGTCATCGATGTCCACACGCATGGCGGCGGGCGAGGAACCCAGCCCGGGCATCGTCATCATCTCGCCCGCGAGCGGATAGAGGAACCCGGCCCCTGCCGACAGCCGCACGTCGCGAATCGGGAACTTGTAGCCTTTAGGCACTCCTTTCCAGTCGGGATCGTGCGAAAACGACAGATGCGTCTTGGCCATGCAGATGGGCAAGTGGCCGAAACCGAGGTCGGTATAGAGCTTGATCTTGCGCTGCGCCTCGGGCTGGTACTCCACGTCGTCAGCGCCATAAATCTGCGTGGCCAGCGTCCGAATCTTCTCCTTGATGGGCAGGTCGTCAGGATAGAGAAGTTTCATCGTCGCAGGCTTCTGGACGGCCTCGACGATAGCCTCAGCCAGCTCGACTCCTCCCGCGCCGCCGCGCGCGTGCAAGTCGGAGACCACTCCACGTTCGGCGCCCAATTCCCGGGCCCGTTCGGCCACGAGCCGCAGTTCCGCGTCCGTGTCGGTTCCGAAGCGATTGACGGCGACAACCGCCGGAACTCCCGTGCGCTTGACGATGCGCACCGCCGCCTCCAGCACGGGCAGCCCACGCTCCAGCGCCGGCAAATTCTCCTGCGTCAGTCCCACGGGCAGCGGTTTGCCCGCCACAATCTTCCCCACGCCGCCGTGCATCTTCAGCGCGCGGATGGTGCAAACTACCACCGCACCCGACACTTTCAGTCCTCCCTGCCGGCACGTAATGTTCACCAGCTTTTCGTAACCCATATCCGCGCCAAAGCCCGATTCCGTTACCACGTAGTCTGCCAGCTTAAGTGCCACCATGTCGGAAAGCACCGAGTTGTTTCCATGGGCGACATTGCCGAACGGCCCGCAGTGGACGAGCACGGGCGTGTGCCCCAGCGTCTGCATCAGGTTGGGGCGGAGCGCGTCCTTCAACAGCACGGTCATGGCCCCCGCGGCCTTCAGATCCTCGGCGGTCACCGGACGCCCGTCCTTGTTGAAGCCGACGACGATCCGGGCCAGCCGTTGCCGCAAATCGCGCAGCGAGGTCGCCAGCGCCAGAATCGCCATCGTCTCGCAGGCCGCGGTAATGTCAAACCCGGTTTCACGGGGATACCCGTTCGCCTTGCCGCCCAGCCCAATCACGATGTCGCGCAGAGCACGGTCGTTGGTGTCGATACATCGCCGCCAGGTGATATTGAACAGGTCAAGGTTGAGCTTGTTGCCGTGCAAGAAGCTGGCATCAATCATGGCGGCACAAAGGTTCTGAGCCGCCGTTACGGCGTGGAAGTCGCCGGTCAGATGCAGATTGAAATCTTCCATCGGGACCACCTGGGAGTACCCGCCGCCGGCGGCACCTCCTTTGATTCCGAACGTCGGCCCCTGAGACGGCTGCCGGCAGGTGTTGCACACCTTCTTGCCGATCTTCGCCAGCGCCTGGCCCAAGCCGATGGCGGTAACGCTCTTGCCTTCCCCGAGCGGGGTCGGTGGTATTGCGGTAACCGCGATCAGCCTCCCACTGGGAGCATCCTTGAGTCGCTCCAATACACTGAGGCTGACTTTGGCTTTGTGCCGCCCGTAGAGCTCCAGCTCGTCCTCCTCAATGCCCAGGGCTCGGGCAACGTCCGCAATCGGTTTAAGATGAGCAGCACGCGCAATATCCAGATCACAGGGAATTGAGGGCATGAATTCTTCCTCCAGGACATGGGAATGTTCCGACGCGAGCATTTGGGGAATTAGGCATAACCCAACGTATGAGGCCAGCGAAACAACCAGCGCCCAGAAATGTCACCGAATCCAACCAGCACTCTCCAGCCTGCGCTCGGCAAACGCGCTCGCTGAATGCCCCGCTCAGTTGCTTGAGTCCCGAGGTCACCTCGAACGATGCGCGGCAATAAGCGCTTGCCCCAGGCTAAGCCCGCCATCACCGGCTGGCACTTCAGCGTGGGTAAAGACCTCGAAACCATCCTGAGCGAGCCGCGCCTGCAAGCGCTCGAGCAAATAGACGTTCTGAAAGGTTCCCCCGCTCAAGCAGACACGCCCCAGGCCCGTCTTCTCCCGCAGCAGGTTCGCGATCCGCACGAAGACCTGCACCAAACTGTTGTGGAACCTTCGGCTGATGGCGCCGGCGGGAACAGCTTCCCTCAGGTCGCGCACCAGCGCTTCAAACAGAGGACGCGTGTCTATGAGCCACTCTGGCCCCTCCGGGACGAGCGCTAGAGGATAGGCAACCTCCTCGCCGCCATCGGCGATCGCCATCTCCAGCTCGATCGCCGCCTGCGCCTCGTAGGTTACGCACTGGCGAATCCCGACCAGCGCCGCCACGGCATCGAACAGGCGACCGCAACTCGATGTGAGCGGAGAATTCACGCCTCGTTCCAGCATGCGCAACAGCACGGCTATGCGACGGCGGTCAAGCTGTTGCACAAAGCGCAGCGGATAGTCCAGAAATGCCTCGCCGAAATGCTGCCACAGATAACTGACCGCCATCCGCCAGGGCTCGTGGATGGCGACGGCACCGCCCGGCATGCGCACGTAAGCAAAGTGGGCGGCACGTTCGAAGCCGGTGTAGTCGGCCAGCAGGACTTCCCCGCCCCAGATGTTCCCGTCAGTGCCGTAGCCCGTGCCATCGAGCGCAACGCCAATCACTTTCCCTTCCAGATGGTTCTCCGCCATGCAACTGGCAATGTGCGCATGGTGGTGTTGCACGCCAACTCGTTCCATCCCGGTCTGCGCCAGCGCCCAGCGGGTCGCGAAGTAATCGGGGTGCAGGTCGTAGGCCACGAGTTGCGGCTCGACCTCCAGGATGCGTTTGAGATGCCGCACGGCTTCCTCGAAGAAACGGTAGGCCTCCAGATTCTCCAGATCACCGATGTGCTGGCTCAGGAAGGCGTGCCGACCTTTGATGAGGCAGATCGTGTTCTTCAACTCGCCGCCCACGGCCAGGACCGGCGGCAATTCCTCGCGCAGGAACACCGGCACCGGCACGTAGCCGCGCGAGCGGCGCCACTGGCGCACGCGCCCGCCGCTCGGACGCACCACAGAATCATCGCAGCGCAGCAGGATGTCGCGGTTGTGAACCAGGAAGAAGTCCGCCAGTCCGGCCAGGCAGGTCACCGCTTCCTGGTTGTCGATGGCGATAGGTTCTTCGCTCAGGTTGCCGCTCGTCATCACCAGAGCGAGGAATCCGCCGTTGGCAAGCAGCACGTGATGCAGCGGCGTGTAAGGCAAGAACACACCCAGGTCGCTGATGAGGGGAGCGACCGCTTCTGCGATGGGATTCGGCTGCCGCTTTGGCAGCAGAACGATGGGCCGCTCGGGGCTGAGGAGCAAGGCGCGGCCGAACTCATCCAGGTGGCAGAACTGTTCTACGCACGCGACGTCGCGGGCCATGATGGCAAAGGGCTTCCCGACGCGTTGCTTCCTTTCGCGCAGCCGTTCTACCGCCGCGTCATTTGTGGCATTCGCCGCCAGGTGGAATCCTCCCAACCCTTTCACCGCCACCGCCGCGCCAGCTTGCAGGCGCGCGGCGGCCGCGGCGATGGGATCGGGCACCTCGAGCCGCCGCCCGTGGACATCCCATAATTCTGCGCGCGGGCCGCACTCCCAGCAGGCATTGGGTTGAGCGTGGAAGCGTCGATTGGTCGGGTCGTCGTATTCGCGCTGGCAGGCGGCGCACATGCGGAAAGTGGCCATTGAAGTCCGCGGGCGATCATAGGGAATGTCGCGCACGATGGTGTAGCGCGGACCGCAGTTGGTGCAATTGATAAACGGATAGCGGTAGCGGCGGTCGGCAGGGTCGAAGAGCTCCCGCAGGCAATCGGCGCAGACGGCGACGTCGGGCGAGATCAGAGCCCGGTGCTCCTCCCCGACTCTGCTGGCCAGAATGCGGAACTCCCGGTCGTGGTCGCAAGGGAGCTCGCGGACTGTGAGCTCCGTGATATGCGCGAGCGGGGGCGTTTCCTTGGGCAACCGCGTTAGAAAAGCCTCGACCGCTTCGCTCGGTCCCTGAACTTCGATGCTCACGCCGGAGGCGGTGTTGGTGATAAGGCCTGCGAGACGGAGTTCGGCGGCCAGGCGGTAGACGTAGGGCCGGAAGCCCACCCCCTGCACAATACCGAAGACTTCGATGCCTTTGCGGACTTCCATCGCCGCACCTGGACAGGTCAGGTTCGACCCGGATTCGTCGGCGCCGCCGTTGCCGCTCGCGCCGCGCGCCGCCGCGTCTCCAGCCACTCTCGCCAGCTTTCCAGACCCGCACCGGTCAGCGAAGACACTTCCAGAATCTCCATTCCGGGATGCACGCGCAGCGCGTTTTCCCGCGCGCCGGCAACGCTGAAGGGGACGTACGGCAACAGATCCGTCTTGCTCAGCACCAGCAACTCCGCCCGAAAGAAGATGGCCGGATACTTGAGCGGCTTGTCGTCTCCTTCGGCAACGCTGAGGACTACAACCTTCGCGGCCTCGCCCAAGTCGTAGCTAGCCGGGCAGACCAGGTTGCCGACGTTCTCAATGAACAACAGGTCGAGTTCGTCCAGCCGCCACTCCGCCAGCGCACGCTCCACCATGCGCGCATCCAGATGGCAGGCGCCACCTGTGGTGATCTGTTTCACCGGAAAACCAAACGGGGCGAGGCGCCGAGCGTCGTTATCGGTCTGGATGTCGCCGGTGAGCACCGCCACCCGCGCAGTTGGCGGAAAGCCCTCCAGCGTGCGCTCGAGCAGCGTCGTCTTTCCCGCCCCGGGCGAACTGATGAGATTGAGGCAGAAAATCCCATGCTCGCGAAAACGGGCCCGCAATTCAGCCGCAATGCGGTCGTTCTCGCTCAGGACCTTCTTCTCGAGGGGCACACGGCTCATGTTTCATCCAGCTCCAGATAGACCATTTCCAATTCGTCCCCGCCGATGCACCTGGTTTCGGCGGCGCCGCAGTCCGGGCAGACGATGCTGTAATCCACAACTCGGAAAGTGCGGCCACACTCCCGGCAAAGCTGGCGGCGCGGGCGAGTCTCGATTTCCAGTGCCAGAGGCGCGAGTTCGGTCCCCGACACCAGCGCATCAAAGCAGAAGCTGAGCGCCTCCGGCTCGACACCCGCCAGCTCGCCCACCCGTAAGCCCACCTTAAGCAAGCGTACGCCCGGACGTCGCACCGCCTCAGCTCGGACCGCCTCCAGGATCGAATTGGCAATGCTCAGTTCGTGCATGTTTGAAACCGTCAGTATCAGCTTTCAGCAGGCCACGTGGCTCCCTTTTTGCCGACTGCTGACCGCTGATTGCTGCTGACTGCTTTAACAGATTCTTGGCAACTGATCGCCCGCGAGCATGTCCACGAGGCGCGTGGTCCCGAGCACCGTCCGCATGGCGAGGACGCCCGGATTGGATGCGTGGACCGTGCCAATGATCTGTGCCTCTCGCCCCAGGGGGTGAGCCCGCATCGCCGCCAGGACCGCTTCTGCCACAGCCGGCGCCACGATGGCAATCAGCTTCCCTTCGTTCGCCACGTAGAGCGGGTCAAGCCCCAGCAACTCACAGGCGCCTTTCACCTCTTCCCGCACCGGAATCGCCTGCTCGTCAATCACGATGCCGACTTGCGACCGGCCCGCGATCTCGTTCAGCGCGCTGGAAAGCCCGCCGCGCGTGGGGTCCCGCAGGCAGCGAATCGAGTCCCGCGTCACCTCGAGCATGGCCGCCACCAGCGTGTGCAACGGCGCCGAGTCGCTCACCACGGGGCTTTCGAACTCCAGCCCCTCGCGCTCGGCCAGTATGGCGATGCCGTGGTCGCCAATCGAACCACTGAGCAGGACGCGGTCGCCGGGCCGCGCCTGGTCAGCCGAAAGGTTCACCCCTTCCGGCACGCGCCCCAGCCCCGAGGTGTTGATAAAGAGCTGGTCGCCGCTTCCCTGCTCGACAACTTTGGTGTCGCCCGTGACCACCTCCACTCCGACAGACGCCGCAGCCTCCCTGAGTGAGGCCACCACGCGCCGCAGGGTTTCCATCGGCAGGCCTTCCTCGATGATGAAGGCGGCGCTGAGGAAGAGCGGCTGCGCTCCACCCATGGCCAGATCGTTCACCGTGCCATGCACTGCCAACGACCCGATATCGCCACCGGGGAAGAACAGGGGACTGACGACAAAGGAATCCGTGGTAAAGGCCAGACGCAATCCGTCCACGCTGACGATGGCTTGGTCGTCGAGCCGCGCCAGGATAGGGTTTTGAAAGGCGGGGAGGAAAATCTCTCGGAGCAGCTCCGCGCTTAACTTGCCGCCGCTGCCGTGGCCCAGCAGCACTTTGTCCCGAGCGGGCAAGGGCACCGGGCAACTGAAATCCGTCTTGGGCTCGTCTTCCACTGCCGTTCTCCCTAAGGCGCAACGGCCCGCCGCCGGTACAAGTAGTATGCGGCACAGGCCCCTTCGGCTGACACCATCGGCGCGCCCAGCGGCGTCACAGGTGTGCAACGCCGCCCGAAGGCCGGGCAGTCCGTCGGTTTCTTCAGACCCTGAAGCACCTGGGCACTGAGGCACTCGGCGGGCTCCTCCGCAGTGAATTCTTCCAGTTGGAACACCTTCTCGGCGTCGTGGGCAGCAAACTCCGGCCGCAGCCGCAGCCCGCTCCGTGGAATCAGCCCGATCCCACGCCACTTTCGGTCGCAGACCTCGAACACACGCTCCATGATTGCCTGCGCCGGGAGATTGCCTTCGCGGGTCACGGAGCGCGCGTACTGATTTTCCGTTTCGGCTCGGCCTTCCTCAAGCTGTGTCACCAGCAGGGAGATGGCTTCCAGCAGATCGACGGGTTCAAAGCCGCCCACCACGATAGGAACATGAAACTCGCGGCTCAGCGCTTCATATTCTCTGTAACCCATCACGGTGCAGACGTGTCCCGGGGCGATGAAGCCTTGGACGCGGTTCTGCGGCGAGCCGAGCAATAGGCGGATGGCCGGAGGCACAAGCACGTGCGAGACGAGCATGGAGAAGTTGCCCAAGCCTTGCCGCTGCGCGTGCAGCACAGCCATGGCGTTCGCGGGCGCGGTGGTCTCAAACCCGATGCCAAAGAAAACGACCTGGCGTTCCGGATGCGCGCGGGCGATTTTCAGCGCCTCCAGAGGAGAATAGACAACTCGCACATCCCCGCCTGCCGCCCGCGCCTGCACCAAGTCAGAGCGGGAGCCCGGCACCCGCAGCATGTCGCCGTAGGAAACGAAAATGACTTCTGGCTGGGAGGCGATCTGGATAGCCTTGTCGATGGCTTCCAGCGGCGTCACGCAGACCGGGCAACCGGGCCCATGCACCAGCGTGATCTGCGGCGGGATCAACTCATCGATGCCGTACCGCATCAGGGTATGCGTCTGGCCGCCACAAATCTCCATCAGTACCCAGGGGCGCGTGACGCGGCGCGCGAGGTCCGCCACCAAGGCACGGGCAATGCGTTCGTCACGGTACTCGTCGATGTACTTCATACAAGCGGCATCTGCCGGGCTGAAGCCCGGCGCTACAGCGCGCCACGCTCCTCACTTTCCAGCAAGCCCATGGCCTCTAGGATCCGGAGCGTGCGGTCGGCCTCCTCGGCATCCAGCCGACTGATGGCAAAGCCCACGTGGGTTACGACATAGTCGCCCACCTGCGCCTCGGGAACGAGATCGAGCTGAACAAGTCGCGTGATGCCGCCGAACTCGACCCGCGCCACCCGGGAACCATCACGTTCTTCCACTTCCAAGACCTTGCCGGGTACCGCCAAACACATCACTGACCTCCGGGAAACGACGCGTCGCCGGGTAGGAACAAGCGGCCACTCGGCCAGCGGCCCGCGTTCACCTCAGTAAGCATAGCGCGTAGTTGAGAAAACTTCTCCACCACAGTTTGCACGGCTCCTTCCACCGCCTCCGACCGTGGCGTGCCCGGCTCCACCGTCGCCAGCTCAATCCCCAAAAGCACGAGCCGCGGCGCTCGGCGTCCCAGTGCAGCCGTCAGGCCCAGCATCTCTGGCAAACCCCAAGCGTGACCGGAAAGCGCGCTGAGCGTGCGCGGCTGTAACGCCGGTGATGGCAGGGGTGTCAAATGCAAGGTCCCTGGCGGGGCGCCACTCGACACGGCGTCAATGAAGAGAACCACCTCGGCACCCTGCAGCGCGTCGAGCAGTTCCACACCCGGCTGCGGCAGGACGACCAAATCACACTCGGTCTCACCTTTCGCGCGCAGGCGGCGGACGATTTCCAGTCCTACGCTGTCGTCGCCGGCCAAGGGGTTCCCGCAGCCCACGACTCGCACCCGCACGCCGGCCTGGCCGGCGCCGCTTCGACCGTCGCAGTGGCTGGCGGGTTCAGTCACGGTCCAGCTTCAATTTCAGGAAATGGGTGGAGCAGGAGATGCAGGGATCGTAATTGCGGATCAGGTTCTCACAGGCACGGGCGATCTCAGGCTCCGTCCGCTCCAGAATTCCCGGCAGGAACAGCCGCAGGTCGTCCTCCATCCGGCGATAGTTCTGCGCCGTGGGCGGAACGATCTTGGCAAACTCCACCAGCCCCTGGTCGTTGATGCGATAGCGATGGTAAAGCGCGCCGCGCGGCGCTTCCGTGGCGGCGCAACCTTCCCCCGCGTGCACCTTGAATTCCGCGCGGCTGCGCGCTGGCTCCCGGTAAGAGGCGATGATGGCCAGCGCTTCCTCGTAGGCGTGCACCATCTCCACCGCCCGCACCACAATCCCCTGGAAGGGGTTCTTGCACGGCCAGCAGATGCCCGTGGCACGCGCCGCCTCTTTGGCCCGGGGAAAGAGCTTCTCAAAATTCAGATTGATGCGCGCCAGGGGACCGACAAAGTAACTCGTGCCGGTGTCAGCACGCTTTGAATGCAGCGCCGTGGAATGCTCGACGTGCTCCTCCAGAAATACCTTCTCGAACTCCGTCGGCTCGATGTCCACGCCCGCAGAGGAGACGATCTTCCGCTCGTTCATCGGGTACTCGTCAGGATGGGACACGGAAACGAACTCGTAATGGGGAGCGAAATCCGGGAACGCGAGGCCGGAGACGAAGCGCACGGTTTCCAGCGACGCCTCCAATCCCCACTCGAGGTCGCCGCGCAGCGCCTCCAGTTCCTTGCGGCGCGGAACCTTGTAGAACCCGCCCACGCACACCGACACCGGATGCGTGGCGCGACCGCCCAGCAGCGCCAACAGGTCGTTGCCGATCTTCTTCAGGCGCAGCGCCCGCTCCACCTCGTGGGGATGATCGGCGGCCATGGCGATGGCGCTGTCGTAACCCAGGAAGTCGGGCGCCTGTAAAAGGTAGATATGGAGCGCGTGGCTTTCAATCCACTCGGCGCAGTAGAGCAAACGCCGCAGCTGGCGAATCTCCGGGCCGGGAGTCACACCCAGGGCCGCCTCCAGGGCATGCACGGAACTCATCTGGTAGGCCACGGGGCAGATGCCGCAGATGCGCGCCGTAATGTCGGGCACTTCCTGGAAGTGGCGGCCGCGCAGAAAGGCCTCGAAAAAGCGAGGCGGCTCGAAGATGTCAAGCTTGACCTCGCGCACCTGGCCCTTCTCCACCCGGACGTAGAGCCCGCCTTCACCCTCCACCCGGGAAAGGTAGTCCACCTTCACCGTACGCGGGGCCGAGCCGGCGGAACCTGATTTCCTTTGAGTCATGGAGCTGCCTTTTCCAATTTGTCGCTGGCGGAGCGGAAGGCCTCCGCAAATCCCGTGAAACCGCGCAGCAGTCGGACCAGTTCGTCCGCCGGCACGCCCGTCTTCCGCAGGTGGCTGGTGAGCGAGTCCGGGTTAGGGGTCTCCATCGGCCCGAAGCAGCCGTAGCAACCGCGATTGTAGGCGGGGCAAATGGCCCCACAGCCCGCATGGGTGAGCGGGCCGAGGCAAGGGATGCCCTGGGCCACGGTGATGCAGACCGTGCCCCGCCGCTTGCATTCCATGCAGACCGCGTGAGAGGCCAGATGCGGCACGCGCCCGTGCAGCAACGCCGTGATGACCTCCAGGAGTTGATACTTGTTGATGGGGCAACCGTTGAGCTGAAAGTCCACGGCGACGTGGCTGGAAATGGGCGTGGATTTCTCGAGGCTGTGGATGAAAGCCGGCGTGGCGTAAACGGCGCGGATGAAATCATCCAGGTCCTTCCAATTGCGCAGGGCCTGGATGCCGCCGGCGGTGGCGCAGGCGCCGATGGCGATCAAGTACTTGGCATCCTTGCGTACCGCCTGGATGCGCTCCGCATCGTGCGCGGTGGTGATCGAACCCTCCACCAGCGCTACATCGTAAGGGCCCGCGAGCGTCGTCGAGCTGGCCTCCAGGAAATAAGCAACTTCAACCTCGCCGACCAGGCTGAGCAGCTCATCTTCCAGGCTTAGAAGCGCCAACTGGCAGCCGTCGCAGGAGGCGAACTTGTGGACCGCCAGCTTGGGCCGCGCATCGGAGGTCATGTCAGAAATCCTCCTTGCCGAAGAAAGGCTCGATGGCCGCGTAGTTGAACACGGGCCCCTGCTTGCAGATGAAGTTGGGGCCGTACTGGCAGTGACCGCAGAAGCCCACCGCGCACTTCATATTGCGTTCCATGGAGATGTAGATCGCATTCTTGGGGATGCGGCGGGCCAAGGCCTCGTAAATCACGAAGCGCATCATGATTTCCGGCCCGCAGGTGAGCACCAGCGTATTCTGGTGCTCCATGCGCACGAAATAGAAAAGCTGGGGAACCACCCCTACCTTTCCCCGCCAGCTCTCATCTGCCATGTCAACAGAGATGTTGACTTCGATCCCTGCCTCTCGCCACCGGCCGAACTCCCGCGTGTAGAGCAAGTCCGCCGGGGTCCGCGCTCCATAAAGGAGGAGCACCCGTCCAAAGGCGTCGCGCTGGCTGAGGATCGAGAGGATGACCGGCCGCAGCGGCGGCAAGCCGATACCGCCCGCCACAATGATCAGGTTCTTGCCGACGGCATCCTCCAGCGGCCAGTGGCTGCCATAAGGGCCGCGAACCCCCAACATGTCGCCCACCTTGAGCCGGCCGATAGCCCGCGTCACGTTCCCCGCATAGCGGACCGTGTGGCCCAGCACTTGCGATTCGGCCGGGTCGGAACTCAGGGAGATGGCCACTTCGCCCACACCCGGCAGGTAGAGCATGTTGAACTGCCCGGGACGGAAGTGGTAGGCATCGCGGTCCGCCGGATCGACGAACGCCAGGGAGTAAGTGGCAATCCCGGCCGCCTCCGGTCTGATGGCCTGAATGACGGCTGGCCGCGGCAACATGGGATCCGCGGGATTCCGTATTTCCATGGCTGGAGACGCTACGCTCATTTGGCTGCCTTCGCGCGAAGGGCGTTGACTTCTTCCGTAATCTCAATCCCTACCGGACACCAGGTGATGCAGCGACCGCAGCCCACGCAGCCGGAGGTCCCAAACTGGTCGATCCAGGAAGCCAGCTTGTGGCTGAGCCACTGCCGATACCGGGAACGGATGTTGGGGCGGATGTTACCGCCGAACACGTGTGAGAAGTCGCGGTTGAAGCAGGAGTCCGCCAAGCGTATGCGCTCCCCTTTGGTGCCCCGCAAATCACTGGTATCTACGACGGTGGTGCAGAAGCAGGTTGGGCAAACCAGGGTGCAGTTGGCACAAGAGAGGCAGCGCGTGGCGACCTCATCCCAGTGGGGATGCTCCAAGTTGTCATAGAGCAGTCTCGGCAGATCATCCGTCTTGAGTTGGCGCTCGACCTGCCGCTCGACGTCCTGCATGGCCCGGGCCGCACGCCCGAGATCAAACGCCGTGGCCGCTTCCCAGGGAGTGTCGCGCAACATCTCCGAACCTGCGTCCGAGCCAACCTCCACCAAGAAAATCTCCGGCAGTTCCGTCAGCGCCAAGTCGAAGCCGGTCGTGACGCGCGGTCCGGTCTTCATCGAGGTGCAAAAGCACGTCGGATTGACCCGGGTGCAGTTCACCGCCAGCGCAAAGATGTTTTCCCGCCGACGGGCATAATGAGGATCGCGGAACTCCCCGCCCAGCAGCACCCGGTCCAGGATACCGATGGCGGCGACATCGCAAGCGTGAACTCCGACGAAGGCATAGCGCGGCGGCGGTTCCTCGGGCGGCCGGAAGACCCAGCTCCCATTACTCTTCTCCACAGAAAAGAGCCGGAGGCAGGACGGGTGGAGGAACTGCTTCCAGGCATGCGGCCCGACGCCGTAGTTGAAATATAGCGCCTCGCGGGTCTTCTTCAGGCGATACCGGCCGGGCTCCTGCTCATCGGTCCAGCCCACCGGGAGGTCGTCGAGCCGCGCGATTTCATCCAGCACAATCGTGCCGTCGCGGACGGTGGGGCCGACCAGTGAGAAACCGGCCGCGCGCAGGTTATCGAAAACCTGTTGCAGCGCGGGCTTGGGCAACCCGATGCTGGCCGAAACCCGCGGCAGGTTGGGCGACATGACGGCTCCTCCTCGTGGGCCTAACCCGCAAGTATGTCGAGCAATTGCAGGCGCGTGGCAATCAAGCGGGCACTGATGACCTCGGCCAGCTCGTGGTACACCTCAAAACCGAGCCCCGGATCCTCCCGGCACAGGTCCATCAACGCTCCCCCTTTGATCCCGAGAGCCTCGGTTTCCTCGACAGCCCGCGCGGAGGCAGTCTCAATCCGCGGCTCTACCAGCGCTGACCAACTGAACAGGTCCCCAGGGCCCGCCGTCATGAGAGAACGGCGACCCTTCGATGGAATATGAACGTCGATGGCGACCTGCCCGCTCTTCACAATGTAAAGGTAGAGGCTGGGGTCGCCTTCGTGAAAAATGGTCCGTCCCTCCGAATACTGAAAGGTCTCACCCAGGGCTAGCAGCTTCTCTTGCACGCGCGGTGACAAGTGGGCCAGGAAGGACCCCAACCAATGTGTCTGCTCAGGCATTTTCTTCCCCCAACGGCTCCTTCAGATTGGACAACTTAGCACGCAAGGGGCCAATTCTAGCACAGCCGAAACCGCCTGAGCGGGCTGGCGCATTGCTCACCATCCCCGCCAAAGCACGACTTTCCAAGCTAGAGAATGGAGTTCAGACACAATGTGTCCTCCTGGGCGGCGGGCAACGACGATTCGTCCGCCCGACAATCAGTCTCCCGTGTGGGCGGCCCACCACAAGCAGGTCTTTTCTCGCACCTCATCCGCCGCGAATGCACAAGCCGTTCAAGTGCGCGCCATGTCCGAGCCAACCTGTCGCCCGCCTCATTCTCGCCCGGCGTGCTCTCGCTCCCGATTCAAGCCCATCAGCCAATCCGCCAACCGAGCCGACCAGGACGACAGGACCCGGTCCGTCGGGGCCAGCCCGACGCACTCGAAGGGCAGCGGAGCCGGATTGTAGCGGAGCCCTCCGGGCTCCCGCGCAATTCCTGCCGCGGGAGGCACAAGCTACCCTCTTGGCCTCAGAATCCCAGGCGAGGCATACTGCCCGGCGCGTAGGGCAGCTCCCCGTCGCAGCCCCCACCGGTGTCGATCGGAGCGCGTGCGCACTCGTGTATCCAAGCTTGGGTCAGTGCGTTGGCCTGCCGCCCAGTCTCGGTGGGGAAGCAGCTTTGCGGTATGCCCGTCGGTTTTCGGGCAGGCGGGCGCCAGGTCAGCCCGGAACCTGGGGGCATTACTCGCGCTACATTGACACCGTGATAATCATATTCTAACACGAAACTCTTGCCAGGTGGTTGGCCTTGCCCGTATCATGGGGTGACGCGAGATCGGACAGGATTCCTGCTAAGTGATTACGTAGCGTCGGAGGAACAAATTGACAAAGATGCTTGCCTTAACTCGCAAAGCGGCTATTCCTTTCCTACTCTTGGCTGTAAGCCTGGTGGTCTTCCCCTTCAGGGCATTGGCGCAAGTCAACTCAAATGTTGGCAATGTCACGCTGAGCGCTAGCGTGCAAGACTCCATCTCCGTCACCCCGGGAGTCGGCACGGTCAACTTCGTTCTCCTTCCCGGCGCCGCCGTGACCGGGACGCCTACGGTTCCCATTACGACGAGCTGGAACCTCAAACCCGCAGGGGGGCCAACAGTGAGCCTGTACGCATACTTCGACTCCTCGACCGTCGCCCTCACCGATGGAACGGATAACATCCCCTCGGCCGATGTGCTGGGTAGCGTCAATTCGGGGGCGTTCACAGCACTCACCTCGACTGGCCCCTTCGGCGCTGCCGGCGCGAGCTTGCTATTGTTCAGCGAAGCCATTAGCGGCGTCAATAAAATCAAGACGCGAAACGACACCTTGGACGTGCGGGTTGACCTTACTGGACTTCCCAGTCTGCCGGCGGGCACCTACACTGGCACCATGCGGATCCAGGCTCAGGCTCTCTGATGCACGGAGCGACCCCGGGTTGTTTCGCACGCCGGGTGAGGAGCCCAGCAAAGCAAGGGGGATACTGCTTTCTCCTTTTCCTTTTCGCGCTGCCCCTTGCGGCGCAGACCGTCCGGCCAGTTGTTGTCGAGTACAAAGAAAAGGCAAGAGCGCGTTTTGAGATTGCCAACAACACGCTCTTCCCTCTGAATGTGGTGCTCGAGTCCCGGAGTTTTGACCTCTCTCTGACCGGTGAGCCCACCTTTCGGCCCCTGGATAGCCACATCCACCTGAAGCTCTCTGCCATGAGCTTCCGGATTCCGCCACAACAGAGTTACTACGTTTTCTTCGAAGCTAAGGCCGACAAGCTCCCGGCGTGGTTCGTCATTTACTGCCTGTTCGCCGGCTTCCCCCGCCAGTCCGGCCTGAACGTGCAAGTCGAGCTGCCCCACACCGTGTATTTGCTCCAGAAGGAACCGTTCCAGAAAGCGTGCGTTCAGGTCGGCACCGCGGAATTTGACCCCAAGACTAATAAGGTGCTCATCGAGCTCGAAAACCAGAGTCCCTATTTGGGGCGTGTCCAGGCGGCCGAGGTGAGTTCGCGCCGCGTCAAGCGCCCGCTGGGGAGTTTTCCCCTGCTTCCCCAAAGCCATCGCCGACTGGAGCTCGTCTGGACTGCCCCCGAGCCACCCGAGAAGTTGGTCCTCCGTTTTGGAAGGTTCACGATTGAAAAGGAATTGATAGCTCGCACCCCATGATGGACCGTTGCTCCAGGACCGGCCATCTCAGAGCTGCCGCCTGCAAAGTAGCTCTCAGCCTGCGTCTCCTGCTGCTTGCGACACCTCTGCTACTGCCGAGCAGCAGGGCGCAGGCGCAGGTCTTCCAACTGCAAGGCGGTTCCTCGACCCTCTACCATGCTCACGGAGGCTCGGTGGAGTTCAGAGGGTCGAACTACGAGGGATGGGTTGGGGTCGGCTATCTGGATCAGCTTCGCTTCGGGGCTTTCCTCCGGACCAAGGTTCGCAACTACACGCTCAGCTTTGGGGATGAAGAGATCCCCTTCCGCCTGCCGACCGATGTCTTTGACAGCAGTCACTACTTCTTTGGGCGGGGAGTGGGGGTGGCTACGAAGCGAGAGCGCGTGAGCCTGTTCGGCTTCGCTGGCACGACCTCTTCCGGGTTTGCCGCGCCGTTCTTTCGCGCGGCGCGAAGCGAAGCCGGAGTGGGGCTCCTCTTCCTGGAAGCGCAGCTCTCCCCGACCGTGCGGGCGTTCTCGCACAACGTGGTTTCGAATCGGCAAACGACCATCAACGGTTTGGAATGGCGCCCCAGGCAGGATCTGCAAATGGCTTTGGCCGGCGGAGTCGGTGCTAACAACGGCTACCTGAGCGCCAGCCTGGCCGCCGAGCGGCAATGGGTGACGGTGAAAGCCGGCTACGTGGGAGCCGAGAAGCAGTTTCGCCGCATCGTTGTGGAAGCGCCCTTAAACTCAGAGGTCACAGACGAGAACCTCCTGGTGGTTCTGCGGCCTAACCCCTTTATCACCCTCACGGGCAGCCACCAGAATTTTCTTCAGCCCCCCTTTCAGCAAAGCAAGGCCTTGCAGGGAACCGTGGACCAAATGCTGGCGAATTTCACTGTAGCTGGATTGAAGCTGGGCGGTGGACTCTACCGCTCGACCGTCAACGGCTCCCGCAACACCGGCACCTCGCTGTCGGTGGGCCGAGGCTTTGCGGGTCGCCTCGAGCTGGGCGCGAACCTATTCCATAGCCGCCCGAATCGGGGCTCCAGCTCCACGACCTTGGTAGGCAATCTGCGGGAAGTTATTTCGCCTCGACTATCACTCCTCCAACTTGTTACCCACTCGAACGGGCAGACCTCCGTCTCTTTTGGCGGAGATTTCCTCTCTAACCGCCTCACCATCGGAGTGGAATACCAGACCCTCTACGTGCCCTTTCGAGTCGGTAATCCCTTCAAGCAGGCCCTGGTGCTGAACCTCCGCTTGCAGCCCTTCGGCAATTTCCGCGTGAATGCCGGGACCTTTGTCGCTCCCAATGGAGCAGTCAAATACACGCTCAGTAGTGGCACGTACCTTTACCGCAACCACGAGATTCGCGGCAGTGAAGCGGCCACTGCGGTCACGCTTCCGAAGTACATGGTTCGGGGTCGTGTGACCGACGAAGAGGGCAAGGCGGTTCGGGGGGCAACCCTCCGCATCGGCAGTGATACAGTTTTCACCGACTCCCAGGGCCGGTTCTTCATCCGCAAGGGCAAAGCTACCACCTACCGCCTGGAAGTCTTGCTCGAAGAGTTTCTCGCCCCCGGGCCATTCGAAGTGGTGTCGGCCCCCTCCACCGTGATCTCGACGCGGGAAGAGGGCGCGCCTGAAGTCACCATCGTCGTTCGTGCGCTGAGACGATCGCCACAGTAACTCCCACCATCCGGAGATAGAGGCCCACTGTTCAGGAATAATACACGCTGGTCGAATTGAGACATCTCGGGCGTTACTGCCCGCTGTGCTGAAGCCAATCCCTGCGTGCTGGCCCGTGGGACTTCAACCCAAACACGACACCCCCGGCCTTGCCAACCGTCAATAAGTCCTGTCGGCTCATGCGGTTGAAGCCCGGGGTGGGCAAACGCTCGAAGCAATCCGCTCATCTTTTCCCCAGAAACGCCGATTAAAACACGTGGCAATCGTACTGGTCTTTACTGCTTACTTAGCTACTATAAAAAGGTTACACTTTGGCATCGTCTTTGCTACCCTTCTTTGTGGAACGACTATGTTGGCAACACGGGAGCCACGACGCCTTCTGCGACTATCCAGCCGGATTGCCCTCCCACTGTGCCTGATAACCGCGTTGCCTGTGTTTGCCCAGCTCAACTCGCCCGCCGCTTCGGTCACGCTGGTAGCCACGGTCCAAGAATCCGTGACCATCCAACACCTTGTCCTTCCAAGAGCTCAGCCGGACAGCAATGATCAGGTGGCCCCGCATGGAGGACTTCTTGTGTTCCTGCAGTGGCGGTTTGACCAGGGCAAGAACATTCAAGTGAAGTACACTCTGAATCCCGACCAGGAGAACGCCTCCGACTCTTCTCCTGCCCGCTTCGCCAGCTTGAGCAAACTCGCCTCTGCCGCAGCTGGCTTCGCGTTCCAGTCCCAAGCACAAATCAAGACAATGGCCCTGGGTCTCGTGCCAGAGCCGGAGCAAACGCAGGTCGGCAGTGCGAGCTTCCTGGTAGGAGTCAACCGGCCCAATTCAGACGTTTACACCGTTCGCATTTCCCTCGGCGTGTTTTAAACTCCAATTCCATTTCCCCACGCGTGCAGCTTGGCCCGCGGCCGTGCTCAGAGGATCCACGGAACCCGCGGCTTGAGGCGTACCGAATCGAGATGCTATGCTCATGCCCCATGAGTGAAGCCGAGCAGCAGGGCCACAAATCCGCCGCCGACCAATACCGGGCGCTGCTGGCACGGGGTGGTCGGAACCTACAGGGGTGTGCCGCTCGCGGTGGATCTGACGGGTCTAACCTTCATTGGCTCGGCCGGCAAAGAGTTTCCGGCTTCGATCCACAGCCAAGGAGGCAAGCTTGCGCCCTTAGCCTTGATGGCCAAGTCTATCATCGAGGAAATCACTGCCACACGCGAGAGAGAGAACAAGCAGAGAGGAGTTGATCGCATGAAGCAGGAAAACTTCATAGTCGTCATGTTCCTGATCCTTTCGTGGCTGCTCGCCGGCGGGAATCTGCTTGGCGAAGACAAGCCTCCCCTGCGACTCACGTTGCGGGAGGCGGTGCAACTGGCGCTGAAGGAAAACCCGCAAGTGCAGATTGCCAATCTCAATGTGGCGCAAAGTGCACAGGACGACGCTATAGCCCGCGCCGCCTTGCTGCCGCAGGCAGGCATCGAAGTTTACGACCGTATCCAGCGTTTCAACCTCGAGGCTTTCATTGGCCGCAGTTTTCCCGGCTCGCCGCAGCACGCCGGGCCGTTTCAGACCTTCCAAGCCGGAACAGGATTCTCCCTGCCGGTATTCGACCTGACCCTGTGGCGCCGGTGGCAAGCGTCCCGCCAGGGTGTTAGGGCCAACGAGGCGCAGGAATCCACAGTGCGGGAACAGATTGTACTGCTCGTCGTCTCGCAATACCTGGGGGGCCTGCGCGCCACGGCGGACGTGCGGGCAGCACAGTCCCGCGTGGAACTTGCCCAAGCGCTCTATGATCAGGCGGCCGACTTGCAGAAGCACGGAGTGGGCACCGGGCTCGACACGCTGCGCGCCAACGTCCAGCTCCAGAACGAGAAACAACGGCTGATCGTGGCCGAGACGCAGCAGAAAATCTCGCTCTACGGCCTGGTACGGCTGCTCAACCTGGATCCGCATCAAACCCTCGCGCTGGCGGACGAGATGAGCTTCTTTGAGACCCCGGAATTCGAGGCGGCGCGGACGCTGGAACACGCCATTTCGACCCGTCCCGAGATGAAGGCGCTGGAGTCCCGCGCGCGGATGACGCGTTTCGAGAAGCGGGCCGCGAGCGAGGCGCGGCTACCTACGGTGAACCTGGGAGGCTCGTGGGGCTACCAGGGGCTTTCCGCTCCCACGGCAATTCCCTCCTACCAGTACCAGGTGACCGTGGACGTTCCGCTTTTCGCCGGCGGGAGGATCCATGCTGAAAGGGTGAAGGCCGACCTGGAGTTGAAGAAAGTCGAACAGGAAAGAGCGGAACTCACGAACCAGATCGCCTTGCAGGTGAAAACGGCGCTGGTGCAGCTCGAAGCCGCGCGCCATGAGGTAGACGTAGCAAACCTGGGAATCAAGCTGGCGCAACAAGAAGTGGAGCAGGCCCGCGACCGCTTTCAGGCGGGGGTCGCGAACAACATCGAAGTAACCAGCGCGCAAGATGCCCTAGCCCGCGCCAACGACAACCAGATTAATGCCCTCTATCGCTACAACCAGTCGCGGGCCGACCTGGCCCACGCCCTCGGCCAGATCGAAATGCTCTATACGAAGTGAGGTTCAGCTATGGCAGACTACGTGGACGAATTGGAACGCGAAGCGAAAATGCCCGCCCCGACCCCCGAGCCGCCGCCACCCGCCAAGCGGGAGTGGGCGCAGCGGTGGGCGAACCCCAAGTTTCGCTGGGCGGTGCTCGGGACCGGAGCGGGTCTCCTGCTGCTGACCCTCAGCTTGCTGACTTACTACCACAATCGCGTGACGACCGACGACGCGCAAGTAGATGGGCACATTGTTCCCGTGGCGTCGAAGGTTTACGGCACCGTGGCAGAAGTCCTGGTCGATGACAACCAAGCGGTGAAGGCTGGGCAGGTACTGGTGCGCATTGATCCGCGCGACTACCAGGCAAAGCTGGCGCAGGCCAAGGCCACCCTGGCCCTGGCCGAAAGCCAGGCGCAGGCGGCCACGGTCGGCGTCCCCTGGACGCGCGAGACGACGACGAGCGGCAGCTCGGCCGCCGCGGCGCTGTTGGCCTCCGCGCAGGCCGAATATGAGCAGAAAAAGGGAACCTATGAGCAAGCTTCCACGGCCGAACTGGCTTATGCCCGCGCCAACATCGAGGCCCGGCAGGCCAACTGCGACCGCGCCCAGGCCGACCTCGGGCGCATGAAAGCCCTGCTCGCCAAGGCGGAAATTTCCCAGCAGCAATTCGATGCCTACCTGGCTGGCGCGCGGGTGGCGGAAAGCGAACTCACGGCGGCCAAAGAAAGGCTGGCGTCCGCCGTGAAGGCAGCCGAAATCGCGCAAGCCAGCATGCTCTCCGCCCGGGCCAAAGTGGCGCAGGCGCGCGCGGGGGTCGAGCAGGCCCAAGCCAATCACAAGCAGGTGACCATGCGCCAAGCTGACGCGGCCTCCGCCGCGGCCGCCGTCGCCCAGGCGCGCGCCAACCTCGAAGCCGCTGAACTCCAGCTCAGCTACGCCACCATTGTGGCCCCTTCCGACGGCGTAGTGACCAAGAAGAGCGTCGAGATCGGCCAAATCGTGCAGCCGGGCCAAGGGCTGCTGGTCCTTGTACCTCTCCACGACGTCTGGGTGACCGCCAACTTCAAGGAAACGCAATTGGCCAAGGTCCGGCCCGGACAAAAGGCCGAGGTCAGCGTGGACATGTATGGCCAGACCTTCACCGGCCACGTGGACTCGATTGCCGGATCGACCGGAGCGCGGCTCAGCTTGCTGCCGCCGGAAAACGCCACGGGCAATTATGTGAAAGTCGTGCAGCGGATTCCGGTCAAGATCGCGCTCGACCCGATTCCGCCGGAAAAGGCCGTCTTGCGGCCGGGCATGAACGTCGTGGCGACCATCATCACCAAGTAGCCTGTAGCGCCGGTGTCCTCACCGGCGCGGGCGGCGATGAGGACATCGCCGCTACAACACAACGCGAGACGGTGAGGTAGCTCGTGGTGACAAGTGACGAGCGAATCGGGCCAGCGGGTCATTGTGCGATTGAGTGATTGGATGATCGAGCGATGGAAGGCTGAAAGCTGATGGCTGACCGTTGAAGCCTCAAACCAAGGCAACCACAACGATGAAAAGATCTTTCGCACAGGCGCGCCGACACGATGGCGAAATCAACCCGTGGGCGGTTGCCTTTGCGGTGATGCTCTCCACCTTTATGCAGGTCCTGGATACGAGTGTGGCCAACGTTTCCCTGCCACACATCGCTGGGGACCTCTCGGCGGCGGTGGACGAGAGTACCTGGATCTTGACCTCTTATCTGGTCGCGAACGGTATCGTGTTGCCACTCACCGGCTGGCTCTCGACGCTTTTCGGGCGCAAGCGCTTCTACATGTGGTCCGTGGCGCTGTTCACCGTCGCCTCTTTTCTCTGCGGGGTGTCGCACAGCCTCGGGATGCTCGTTTTCTTCCGGGTTCTCCAGGGGGCCGGTGGCGGCGCGCTTGTCCCGATTTCGCAAGCCATCCTGGTGGAAAGCTTCCCGCGCGAGAAGCGCGGCATGGCCATGGCGGTCTTTGGTATGGGCGTGATATTCGCCCCCATCATCGGCCCCACGCTCGGCGGATGGATTACCGACACCTATTCCTGGCACTGGATTTTCTTGATCAACATTCCGGTGGGAATCCTCTCCCTCGTTTTGACTTCCCTGCTGGTGTTCGATCCACCGTATCTGGTCCGGAAGAGCCTCAAGCAAGGACTGAAGATTGACTACTTCGGCCTGGGACTCTTGAGCGTTGGCCTGGGCTTCCTGCAAGTAGCCCTCGACAAGGGGCAGCGTGAAGACTGGTTCGAATCACCCTTCATCGTCTGGTGTTCGATCCTTGCCGTCGTAGGGCTGGTGGGAACGTTGTTTTGGGAACTCTCGCGCAAAGATCCGATCGTCGATTTCCGCATGTTGAAGGAGCGGAATTTCTTCCTCTCCTCCGTCGCCATGTTCATGTTGGGCTTTGTCATTTACAGCAGCACCATGTTGCTGCCGATCTTATTGCAGACCTTGCTGGGCTACACCGCCATGCTGAGCGGCCTGGTGCTTTCCCCGGGCGGCCTGGTGACGCTGGTGATGCTCCCGCTGGTAGGTGGGCTGCTCAGCAAATACGAGGGCCGCTGGCTGGTGGTGTGGGGCATGCTGGTGGTTTCCCTCTCGCTATTCCACATGGCCAACTTCAGTCTGGACATCGACTTTCGCACGGCGATGATGGCGAGAATATACCAGTCATTCGGCTTCGCTTTCCTCTTCGTACCCATTAACACTATGGCCTTCTACTTCATCCCCAAGGAGAAGGTCAACAACGCCACCGGGCTCATCAACCTGGCGCGCAACATTGGGGGCAGCGTCGGCATCGCCCTGGTTACCACCCTGCTCGCCCGCCGCGCCCAGTTCCATCAAACCGTGCTGGTCAGCCATTTGACTCCCTTCGATGCCCGGTACAATGCCGCGCTACAAGGGGCGAGCCAGACGCTCATGATCCACGGATCCAACGCAACCCAGGCCGCCAACCAGGCGCAAGGCCTGCTCTATGGCATGCTCCAGCGCCAAGCCACCATGCTCGCCTTCGTCGATAACTTCTGGCTGATGGGGGTCGCGGTTCTGGTGATGATCCCGCTGATGTTCCTGATGAAGAAAGCCAAGCCACATACCGGGCCCGTGGCAGCACCCTGACGTTTTCGATTAAGCCCTCGGCCCCAGAGGGAGGCGCCGGTGGCGCATACATGCCGCGGTCTGGCATGTGTGCGACCCGGGGTTGTACAATACTCTCCTGTCACGTCAGCGCCATTATTACGGGCTCAATCACCTGCACTATCTTACCGCCAGCACTTACTGTCGCGTGCGTCTGTTTGACTCCGCGCGCTTCCGCCAGCACTTCATTCAGACCCTCCACCAACTTCGCTCTGGCCTGGATTTCAAAATCCTCGGATACGTTCTGATGCCGGAGCACTTTCATCTTTTGGTTTGGCCCTGCGGGCCGTCCAACCCCTCCCAGATCGTGCCGAGCCTCAAGGAGCGCACGGCGATCTTCATGCTGAATAGTCTCCGCCAGAATCGCCAGTTCCCCTGGTGCCGGGAGGTGCTGGAGCAGTTCACCTTGCCGCCCACCGTGCACCACCATGGCCCCCACCGGGTCTGGCAGCGGCGCTTCTATGATCTCAATGTCTGGAGTGAAAAGAAGCGGTTGGAAAAGCTGAACTACATGCATGGGAACCCGGTGAAACGCGGTCTGGTCGCCTCTCCTGACCGCTGGCCGTGGTCGAGCTTCCGATGCTATTATCTGGGGGACACCTCAGTGCTGGCGATGGACCACCTGCCTTGATCGCACACATCGCCAAAAGCGCGATGTATGCGCCACCCGCGGAAGCCCCAGACCACGCAGGCTCGGAGCCTGCAGGTCGTGGGAACATCGCCGCTAGAGGCAACGTAATATTAACCGACGGCGATGACACGGCCTCAGTTGGTGGTCAAGAACCTGTTCCGCAACCCGCGCCGGACTTTCCTGACGACGGCGAGCGTGGCCGCGTTTTTCTTCCTCTTCACCATCCTCTCGGCAGCCTACAACTTCATCAGTTCGCCATCGGGCGGGGACCCACGCACCGCGCGGTTGCTGATTGTGACCTCCCGGGTCTCGCCCTCCCAGATCCCGGTGCCCATGAGTTACTGGCAGCGCATCGCCAAGATCCCGGGTGTCGAGGGCGTAACCCCCTTTGTGACTTTCGACGCTCACTATGGCGGCGCAGACGCCTTCATGGCGGCTTATCCCACTGAGCCCGAAGTCTTTTTTAAGATCTTCTCCGACATGCGGGTGCCCGACGAACAGCGGAGAGCTTATATCAACGAAAAGACAGCGCTGCTGGCAGGAAGAAAAGTCGTCCAGGAGCACGGGTGGAAAATCGGGGATCATATTTCCCTGTCCAGCCCGGCCCACAAGGTCACCATGGAATTGGTGCTGCGTGCCATCTACACCGTCGAAGGTGGTGATGAAAGCATCCTGGCGTTCCACTGGGACTACTTTAATGACTTGTGGCCGAACAAAGACAAGGGTGCAGTGTTCTGGGTGGTCGCCAGGACCATAGAGGATGCTCCCAAAGTTATGAGAGAAATTGACGCGATGTTTCGCAATGCTGACGTCGAGACCATGACCCAAACCATGATGCAATTCAGCCTGGATTTCATTGCCGGATTGGGGAAGGTGAAGTTGATCCTGCTGGGAGTTTCGGGAGCCGTGGTGTTTGCCGTGCTGCTTATTGTGGCCAATACGATGGCAATGTCGATCCGGGAGCGCACGCTGGAGCTGGCGGTTTTGCGCGCGCTCGGCTTCCGTTCGCCCCAACTGCTGGGCTTGCTGACGGCCGAATCGGTCGTCATCTCCCTCACCGGAGCGGGCGCGGGCTGTCTGACTACCTGGCTGCTCTTCAAGTTGATCGCGGGCTATCACTTGGCCGGCTGGATCCCGATCTACATCCCCATAAGCTTCGAAACCGCAGGGACGGTAATCGGTGTGGCAATCAGCATCAGTCTGCTGAGCACGCTGGTGCCCGCCCTGCGCGCCACGCGGGTCAATATCGCGCAGGCCCTGCGGTTTGTGGGATGATATCAGGCTAACGGTCTTGAGTCCGCTATGCGAAGGAAAGCTTTGGAAGACTTCTTAGCTTAGAACAGAGCGAGCGCCATGACGCGCAGCCAACTGGTAACCAGGAACCTGCTTCGGAACCGGCGCCGGACGTTTTTGACAGTGGCCAGTGTGTCTGTGTCAATCTTCCTGCTGGTCATCTTTGGGGCGACGATTCGTTACCTGGACGCCCCCCCGGGCGCGGATCGCTGGTACCTGGTTCTGTTTGTCGGGCCGCGTACCTCCCTCATGCAGCCGCTGCCCCTGAGTTACCAAGCGCGGATCGCCCGGCTGCCGGGTGTCGCCTCCGTCACGCCGCTCAACTGGTTTGACGCGCACTATGGAGGCGAGCAAATCATGTTGCCGACCATGGCCTGCGACCCGGAAACCATCCTCACGCTCTTTGACTGGAACCTGCCCCAGGAGCAGCGTCAAGCCTTCGTTAAGGAAAAGGTCGCATTCGTTGTGGGGCGGAAGGTGGCGCAGAAATACAGGTGGAAGCTCGGCGACCACGTCACCCTGCACAGCCCCGGCTACAATGTCAGCCTGGACTTAGTTCTCCGCGGGATCTACTCCTCCAAGGACGAAGAGTCCAATCTGGCATTTCACTGGGATTATCTGAACGAAGCGCTGGGCCGACCAAACAAACCTGGAGCGTTCTGGGCCCTGGCCCGGACGCCCGACGACGCCGCGAGGCTGATGAAACAAATCGATGCCCTGTTCCACAACGAAGATGTGGAAACGCGGACGCAAACCATGAAGCAGTTCATGCTGGATTTCCTGGGCATGCTGGGAAACGTGAAACTCATCCTGTTGAGCATCTCGGCGGCCGTGGTCTTCGCGGTGCTGCTGATTGTGGCCAACACCATGGCCATGTCAATTCGCGAGCGCACCTCGGAACTGGCGGTGCTGCGCGCGCTGGGATTCCGGACGCGGCAGCTGCTGGGATTTCTGACCGCGGAGTCGTTGGCCATTTCACTCACGGGAACTGCGGCCGGCTGCCTGGGGGCGTGGATTCTTTGCGTCCTAATCCGCGGCTATCGCGTCGGCGGCATGATGCCTATGTACATTCGACTGGATCTCCCGGCCGTTGCCTTGGCTATCGCCACGGCAATCGTGATCGGCTTGGCGAGCACGTTGATCCCGGCCTATCGCGCCTCTCACCTGAACGTGGCGGAGGCGCTACGGTTTTCCGGGTAGTTAGAGGGCCCGAGCGTGAGGTGGTTGGTTCCAGGAAAACAAGCTGGCTGGTATCCACGCCATCGCCCGGCAGAAGCCGGAGGTGAAGGAGTGAGCACCGCTGTCATCACGAGGCTAGCCGCGACGCCGATGGCGTACGCGCTGCGGCGGACGGGATAACCCGGAGGTATCGCCGATGTGGCGATTGGTTCTGAAAAACTTGCTTCGCAACAAACGCCGCTCCTTCTTGACGCTGTCGAGCGTGGCGGTGTCGCTCTTTCTGTTATCTTCGCTGGCCATCGTGTATACGGCGCTGGGCAGGCCGCTGGCCAACGATGACACGATTCCCCTGCTGATGGTCCGCCGCGCCGCTGGCATCGTCCTAGCCCTACCCGCCAGCCAGGCGGCCAGAATCAAGACCGTGCCCGGGGTAGCTGCTTGCTCACCCCTGACTTGGTTCGGGGGATACTGGAAGGATCCCGCGAACACCTTCGCTCAGTTTGCGGTGGATCCAGAGGCCATCTTCACCGTGCTGCAAGGCGGCTCTACTATCCTCCCTGACCAGTTGGCGGCGTTCAAGCAAGAGCGGACGGCGGCAGTGGCGGGCAGGCGGCTCGCGGACAAGTACCATTGGAAGATCGGCGATCGAATTACGCTCCTGAACAGCCCGTGGGGCGTCACTCCCGAACTCGTTTTGCGGGGGATTTTCACCGGTGGCCCCGAGGACCAGTTGTACTTTCACTGGGATTACTTGAATGAAGCCGCGGGCCGGCCGAACCTCGTGGGAATCTACTGGGTGCGCCTCGAACGGCCCGAGCTGGCCGCGCGCGTGGGCCAGGCGATCGACACCATGTTCCGCAACACCGACGCGGAAACCAAGACCGAGTCGATCGGCGCCTTCTTGCTCAACTTCATCGCCATGCTCGGCAACGTGCGGCTCATGATCTTCTACATTGGGTCGGCCGTCACGTTTGCCGTCGTGCTGATCGTGGCCAACACGATGGCCATGTCCATCCGGGAACGCCTCGCGGAGGCCGCCGTGCTGCGGAGCCTGGGATTTCGGGCGGCACACATCATGGTCCTTTTCGTGGGCGAATCGCTGCTTCTGACGCTCGGCGGAGCGCTGGTAGGCGTGGGGGGCGCCAAGCTGCTGTACGACGGCTTGGCCCTCTCGCAGATCGGCCAGTTCGTCTTTGCCGACATGCGGATGAGGCCGGGGACGCTGGCCTTGTGCTCCTCGCTGGCCCCACTCATCGCCCTGCTGGCCTCAAGCTGGCCGGCTTATCGCGCGGCGCGTGTTAACATTGCGGAGGCGCTCCGTCACACTGGGTAGCGCCGCCCTTCAGGGCGGCATGGCGGGCTGAAGCCCGCCGCTACAGAAAGAGAATTTCTATGGCGATCCCGCTAAAGTACAACCTGCGCAACCTGAGGGTGCGTTGGATTACGACCCTCATGACCGCCTCCAGCATTTTCCTCACCGTCCTGGTGTTCGTGGTCCTGCTGGCTCTGGCGCAAGGGCTACAGACCTCGCTGTCCGCCACTGGCCATCCCTTGAACCTGCTGCTTATGCGCGAAGGCTCGCAGTCGGAAACACAGAGTTCAATCACGCGCGAATCGCTCCAGGTGATCCGGTATCTGGAGGGGATCGCGAAAAACGAAAAAGGCGAACCCCGGGTTTCTCCCGAACTCATCGTGCTCATGAATTTCCCCCGGCGCGGCCAAACGCAGGGCTCGAACGTGACCATCCGGGGCCTCACGCCCGAGGGATTCAGTCTGCGGCCGGAGTTCAAGCTGCTTGAGGGACGGCTGTTTCAGCGCGGGTTGCGCGAAGTGATCGTGAGCAAGAGGATCGCCGCACGCTTCCAGAACTGCGGCTTGGGCGACCGGCCGAAATTCGCCAAAGGGTACTGGACGGTCGTCGGGATCTTCGAGGTGGGCAACACGGCCTACGCCTCGGAAATCTGGACCGACCCGGAAGACCTGGGGCAGGACTTCGACCGGGATGCCTACTCGAGTGTGTTCCTGCGCGTGGCGGACGCCAACGCTCTGGCCCGGCTCAAGCAGCAGGTGGCGGACGACCGGCGTCTGCACCTCAAAGCCCAGGCCGAGATCGAGTACTATCAAAAACAAACCAGCGCCGCTGGCCCCATCAAGGCGCTGGGGATTTTTATCGCCGGGTTGATGGCCGTGGGAGCTTCCTTTGCTGCCATGAACACCATGTACGCGGCCGTGGCGCGGCGTACCAAGGAGATCGGCGCGCTGCGCGTTCTGGGCTTCTCACGCGGGAGCATCCTGCTTTCCTTCATCATTGAATCAATTCTGATCGCGGCAGCAGGAGCCTTGCCGGCTTGCCTGGCTTCGCTGGTCTTCAACGGTGTGACCGCGGGTACCACCAATTTCGCCACGTTCAGCGAGGTGGCCTTCAACTATCGCGTCACGCCGGGGCTGATGTTGGACGGGATGATCTTCGCGGTCTTGATGGGCTTCGTCGGGGGCTTGTTCCCCGCCTGGCGAGCCGCCCACGAGAATATCGTGACGGCGCTGCGCTCTACTTGAGGCCCGGTTATCAGGGGAGGGCTCGGCGCCCAGGCCGGCAATTGCAGCAAACCGAGGAAAAGGAAAACGCCGCATGGCATCTGGGGACAGTCGGCAACAAGACTTGAGCGTGCTGCAAATCGACCGCTCGCGCAAGGACTCACTCGAACCAAAGAGCAGAATCCCGTGGAATCTGCTGCTTTACCTCGGCGCGGGTCTGGTGTTGGTGGTTGTGGTGGGGGTCGTGGTGTCCGTCGTTCTCGCCCGAGCTCCCGAGGTCGAGGTGCAGCGCGTGATGCTCGAACGCGGCGCCACGCCCGGGACTGTGGTGTTGACTGCCGGCGGCTACATCGTGGCCCACCACACCATCCAGGTCAGTTCCAAAGTGGTGGGAAAAGTGGCCTGGGTGGGAGTCGAGAAAGGCGACCGGGTCAAGGAAGGCCAGGTGCTGGTCCGCCTGGAGGACAACGAGTATCAGGCTCAACTGGGGCAGGCGCGGGCCTATCTCGACGTGTCCAAAGCCCGCTTGAAAGAGCTTGAGAGCGGGTCGCGTCCGCAGGAAATCGACGCCGCCAGGGCCGCGGTGGAAGAGGCGCAGGCCAACTTTCAAAACGCCACAGTCAACCTCAAGCGGGTCGAGGACCTGGCGCGCCAGAACATCGCCTCCCAGCAGCAGTTGGACAACGCGCGCACCCAGTCTGACGTCACCAAGGCCCAACTGGAAAGCGCGCGGAAGAGGTATGACCTGGTGAAAATCGGGCCGCGGGTGGAGCAGATCGAATACGCGCGCGCCCAGGTGGCCCAGGCGCAGGCCGCCGTGGACTACGCGCAAACCATGCTTGATTCCACCCTTATCCGCGCCCCGGTCAACGGGACGGTGCTGGAGCGCCTGATTGAAAAGGGTGAGATGGTCTCCACCATGAACTTCGGCGGGCCCGGCGGCGTGAAAGCTTCCGTGGCCTCGCTGGCCGACCTGAGCGATCTACAGGTGGAGCTGGACATCAACCAGAATGATTTCCCCAAAGTATCTCTTCGCCAGAACTGCGCGGTGACTGCCGACGCCTACCCGGACCGGGTTTACAGGGGCGTGGTGGAGGAGATCGCTCCCCAGGCCAATCGCCAGAAGGCCACAATTCAGGTCAAGGTCAAGATCTCAAATCCCGACGATTACCTGCGGCCCGAGATGAACGCTCATGTCGCGTTTCTGGCCGCGTCGTCCGGCGGGAGCGGCACACGCGAGATGCTCTCGGTTCCCCGCGGCGCCCTGATCCAGAGCGAAGGCAAGACCTCCGTCTTCGTCCTGGAGGGCTCGCACGTGAAGCTCCGCGAGGTTCAACTGGGCCGTGACCTCGGCGACCGGATGGAAGTGGCGGAAGGCCTGGGACCGAACGACCGGGTGGTGGTCAGGGGTCCGGAGGGGCTGGCCTCGGGGCAACGCGTGAAAGTGAAAGCAGGAGCAAGTTGAGGAGGCCAGCGTCAATAGCTCGAGGCGGTGAACTGCGGGCTGTGCACTTTCAACTTTTCAGTGAGGAACCCTCATGGCCAAAGCGATTGTCGAAATCAAGGGACTGAAGAAGGAATTCCAGCGCGACTCATTTTCCGTGGTGGCCCTGGAGAACATCGACCTGGTAGTGCAGGAAGGCGAATTCCTCTGCCTGATGGGACCCTCCGGCTCGGGCAAGACCACGCTGCTGAACATCATCGCCGGTATCGACCGCCCCACGGCAGGCGAATTACGGGTGCTGGAGGAGAACGTCGCGGCCATGAGTGAGGATCGGCTGGCCGCTTGGCGGAACGTCCACGTTGGGTTTGTCTTCCAGACGTTTAACCTCATCCCGGTCCTAACCGCTTTCGAAAATGTGGAGCTGCCTTTACTGCTCACCAAGCTCTCGGGGCGCGAACGCCAGGAGCACGTAATGACGGCGCTGAAGCTGGTGGCGCTGGAAGACCGCGTCCAGCACTATCCCCGCCAACTTTCCGGCGGCCAGGAACAACGCGTGGCCATCGCCCGCGCCATCGTCACCGACCCGACGTTGCTGATGGCCGACGAGCCTACCGGAGACCTCGACGCCCATTCCGCCGAAGAGGTGCTCGACATCCTCTCGCGTCTCAACCGCGATTTCAAAAAGACCATCATCTTGGTTACCCACGATCCCCGCGCCGCGCACCATGCAACGCTGATTCGTCATCTGGAAAAGGGCCAGCTCCTGCCATCATCTCCGTAGCCTATGGTCCCCAGAGTGGCCTTAGCGCTCGCCCGGACAATGCGCCAGTAGATGCTTCCCCGCTGACTCCTAACTTCTTCTACGGCAAGGCATTAGACTGCTCGCCGGGTCTGCATGGGATCCGCCTGAAGGCCGAGCACTGGCGCGTTGGGCAATCCCCTTCCACCCTCCGTCGGCAAGAGAGTATTGGACAACCCCTTCAAACGAGTTGAGTTAGCTTCACCTATTGGCTATAATTCCCCTTGAATGAGGGTCCCTCCGAAAGCGACTAAACCCGACGCCCAAGGCGCAGCTAACCGGCGGAGTACGCGACTGGCCATCGCCATCCCTATTACAATCAGTGGCAAGGATGCGAGCGGGCATACCTTCAAGGAAAACTCGCGTACCGCGATCATCAATAAGCAGGGCGCGAAGATTCTGACGCTTCACGAAGTGACCCTGAATTCGGAATTGACCGTTGAAAACCGCGCTCTGGGACGGGCGGCTCAAGCAATAGTGGTGTGGGTGGGCAACAAGGCGTCCCCCAAGGACCCGGTGGAAGTCGGTGTCCAACTGTCTCATGCTGAGAACATCTGGGGGATTGAGTTTCCGCCAGACGATTGGCAGGAAGGCCCGCCGGTGGGACCAGGTGGCCAGAGAGTAGAGAGCCCTGCGGTGCCCCTGCCCGCCGCGCCGAGTGAGCGCGTTCCCTCGGCCGTTCCCGCACCGGCTGGTCCCGTCGCTCCACCCAAACCCCCAGAACCTCCGCGCGCGAGCGCGCCGCCCATCTCCGTTCCCACGGGGCCGGCAGCAGCCCCGGGAGTCGTGGAGGCAACTGCGCAGGTTTCCTTGGCACGTCTGGGCAAGCAGACGGAGGAGATGCTTGAAGAACAGGCGCGGCAATTCGAGCAACGGCTGAGCAAACTCACCCAGCAGATTGGCTTCCAGTCGCAGGCCACGCTGCAGGAGGCTGCCAACCGCCAGGAAGAGAAAATGGTGCAGGCGATCGAACAGGAATCCGCCGGTCTGGAGCAACGCCTGCAAGCCGCGCGCGCCGACCTGGAGGCCCAGGTCACCAAGTTGCAGGAACTTCAGCAGGCCGCCCAAGAAGAGATCGAGAAGGCCCAGCGCAACATTCAGACTGCCAGCTTCGCAGCGCTTCAGGCAGCCATGGAAGAGCTTAACGAGAAAGTGCGCCCGGAACTGGAATCCGCTTCTGCCAGTTTTGTTGAGGAAACGCGCAGGCGCATTGAAGATGCGGCTGCCGCTGTGGTTGAAGTGTTCCATAAGCAGGCGAGTGCTCGCCTGGCCCTGGATGAGCTCCAGCGCAAGCTCGACGACATGCTGCGGGGCGCTCAGGAACAATGCGGGAAGAACGTCCTCGAGGCTCAGCAGAAGGGTCTCAAGGACTTCCTGGATAGGTTACAGAAGGCCGGGGATGAGCACTTGGATTCCGCGGCCAGAGACCTGCAAAGGCAGGCAGCAGACACCTTGCTGCTCTTGGCCGATGAATTGAAGACATCAGGAAAGGCGGCGGTCGAGGAGATGAGGAGACAGCTCGCGGCCCTCACGCGTGAGACGTTGGAGACCATCAGTAAGGATACCCGGGCCGCACAGCTCTCCGCCGCGGCGCTGGAGGCCGCCGGGAAGGCCGCCGTTGAGGAGACGCGGGAAAAGCTGGCCCTCTTGAGCGCAGAAACCCTGGAAACTCTGACCCAGGAAGCCAAGACCCTGGCAAGAGACTACCCCGTCCACATTCGCAAGACGCTTCAGGAGTTTCAGGACCAGCGAACTCGCGAGCTTGAGGATCATCTCCAGAAGGCACTGGAGAAACAGCGCCAAGCCGTGCTGAAGCAAATCCAGAAAGTGAGCGAGGACGCCGCCGATCAGGCGGTGACGCAGCTCAGAACCAAGTCCGAACAGGTCATTAATGAAGTAGCCGACGGATTCACCAAGACCCTGGACGAGAGACTTCAGCAGCACTCCGAAGCCCTAGTACAGAGCTTCCAGGCCCGCATGGAACAGACGGCCCGCGCCCTCCACGAGCGGAGCGTGGAAGAAATCGGAGGAAGAATCCGGGAGCTTACCCTTAAGCAGATTGAAGAATCCGACGCGGAACTTGATAAGCGGGCCGCAGAAAACCTGGAGCTGGTCACGGAGCAACTGAAGGAAAGACAGGAGCAAACGGTAGAAGAGGCAACGGAACTCTTCCGCAACACCATTGGGCAGATGTTCGCCGCGCTCCAGCTCGGCCCCAAGAAGCCCCCCGAAGGCGAAGGCCCCAAGAAACGCCACTAAGCCGCGATCCCGCGCGTCAACTTTCTCACCTGCAGCGATTCACCGTACCCCAATAACCTTAGGCGTGGTGTGTTGAACCGAATGGTCAGGAAACAGCTCGAAAAAGAAAGAAGGCAGAATGCCGAAGCCTGCGCCCCGTAGCACGGGCCTCGACCTTCTACCTCCAGTCTTCTGACTCCTGCTTTCCGGCCTACACTTTCAGGTTTTTTAAGTACTCGAAGCTCATCTTGACGCTTTCGAGCGGCGGCCGCTCGCAGTCGTCTTGCTCGACAAAGTAATGCTGCATGCCGCCCTTGGGCGCCGCGGCAAAGATGGGCTTCCAATCAATACTGCCGTGACCCACTTCCGCAAACAATCCCCTCCGGGCATCCAGTTCGGTGGAGGGAGGCGGAGTGCCCTTGAGATCCTTGATGTGCAGCAGCGGGAACCGACCGGGATGCTTCTCGAGGTAGGCCACCGGGCTCTGGCCGGCGTGCGTGACCCAGAAGCAGTCCAATTCAAAGTTCACCAGCTTCGGATCCAGCGCCTTGAGCAGGTAATCAAAGGCGGTCGTCTCACCGTACTTCTTGAACTCGAAATTATGGTTGTGATAGCAGAAGTGGATACCGGCCTTCAAGGTCTGTTCACCCGCCTTGTTGAACAGGTCAGCCAGCTTCTTGTAGTCATCGAACGATCGGCGTTCGTTAGGCTCCAGGATGGCGTTCACCATGTACTTCATGCCCACGGTCCTGGCGTCATCGATATGCTTCTGCCAGTTCGACTTGATGTGATGTGTCATGTAATGGCCACTGGGAGCCGCGAGGCCGTTGTCCTTCAAGAGCTTGGCGAACTCGGCAGCGGGCTTGCCGTAGAAATCGTAAACCTCGGCCTCTTTGTACCCGATCTCCGCCACTTTCTTGATGATCCCGGGCACGTCTTTGGCAAGGTCGTCGCGTAAGGTGTAAAGCTGCAAGCCCACTGGCTTGCCCAAGGGATAAGAGAACAGAACATCCGACCACTTGGTGCCCGCAGCGATGGCCGCGGCACCAAGGGCGGTATTACGCAGAAAATCTCTTCGGTTTGTCATAAGTCTCAACTCTCCTCGCCTGCAATTTCGCCACAGAATTAGTACACCACGCCGCGCACCCTGTGCAACCGAAAAACTCGCTTGCCCATCCAGGGTCGCATCTCGGCACTCCCAGACAAGGAACCCAGCTCCCCCCGCGCGTTGCGGGCTAAGCGTGTTAGCATAGGATGATGCCTCAGCTACATTGCGCGCCTGCCGAGACTGCCACCACCCTGAAATTCATGCGCTTGGCCCTGCGTGACGCCCTGCGGGCCCAGAAGGAAGGAGAGGTGCCGGTAGGCGCGCTAGTAGTCCAAGACGGCCGCTTGATCGCGCGCGCCCACAACCGCCCAATTCATTTGCAGGACCCGTCCGCCCACGCGGAAATCCTCGCCCTGCGTCGCGCCGCGCGCAAGCTGGGGAACTACCGCCTGACGGCCTGCACGCTCTATGTTACAATCGAACCGTGTGCGATGTGCGCCGGAGCTATCGTGCAAGCGCGTCTCCGGCGTGTGGTGTACGGCGCGAGCGATCCCAAGGCAGGCGCGTGCGGCTCGACTCTCACGGTCCTCAATCATCCGAAACTGAATCATAAGGTCGAGATCGTGAGCGGGGTGCTTGCTGAAGAGTGTGCAGCGATTGTGCGCGCATTTTTCCGCCGGAAACGCGGGAAATCGTAACACGGAGCATTCATCAAGAAGCAATCAGCCGTCAGCAATCAGCACGAACCGCCGGGGGCCGCTGAGCGCTGAAAGCTGACGGCTCTGGGCCGATACCGCAGGCCGGGAGCCGCGACCCATCGCGGAGAGGTACCGAAGCGGTCATAACGGGGGCGCCTCGAAAGCGTCTTGCCTGCCAAAAGCGGGCACGTGGGTTCGAATCCCACCCTCTCCGCCATGCACCGTACGGTGCATGGCTCCGCCAGGCGGTATTCGCTTCACGCCTTTAATCCTTTCGGGCCCAGACGCACCCGAATCAGTCTAGAATGTCCCCGCGAGCAGAGCGATTTCGCGGCTTCGGTGGTGACCCATGCCTTTCGAGTTTCTGGATGCGCTCAAGGAAAACTGGCAGCCCGTCTCGAAAGCGGCGCGCATAGGCTGGCTGGCGTTCTATGTCCTCTTCCTGCTCTACGCGTTCGCCAGCCAAGGCCCTTCTCTGTTCATTGATCTCGCCTTCGTGCCCATTCACGAGGGTGGGCACCTGCTCTTTCGCTGGTTCGGAGAGACCCTGGCGGTACTGGGCGGCACGATTCTTCAGCTCTTCGTGCCGCTGGCCATTGCCGTTTACTTCCTATTCCAGCGCCAAGTTACGGGCACCGCCCTCGCCGCCTTTTTCTTCTTTGAGAACTTCCTCAGCGTGGGAACCTATATGGCCGACGCGCGGGCAATCGCGCTGGACTATGTCACGATAGGTGAAGGCGAAGCATTGCACGATTGGACCACGATGTTCATCAAGCTGGGACTGCTGGAATATGACACGACCATCGGGCACACGGTGCGCGGGCTGGGTTGGCTGGGGATGGTGGGAGTAGTCGTCTGGCTCTGGTGGAGAACCAGACCAACTGCCCAGGCGAGAAACAACGCTCGGCCCTAACTGCGGACAGGTTGAGTCGGGGGCAGGTTCCAGCTGCCGTACCAGCAACCGACACGTCAGCTTGCGGAGGCTATTGCCCGCATTTCGCGAACCCAATTGCCAATCCAGCGAACAGGTCTAGCGAGCCGGTCCTACCGGCAGCCGGAGAATCGTTCTGCGCCGCTCCGGCGGGACGCGGCGCGGGTCAGAGAGATAAATCTCGTGATGCGGGCCGTGGCAAACCAGGCCCTTCTCCTGCGCGAGACTCAGCATATGCGCAATGGTTTCGCCCTCTTTCTCATATGGCCCGACGTGCAACACCTGGACGCAAAGACCCTCATTGATTTTCTCCAGGACAACATCAGCCACCTCCGGGCCCTTTCCTTTCTCCTTCAGCGCCTTCACTGCGGTGTCGAGGTCCTTCTTCTTGATGAAGTCCGGCACGCGAATTATCAGTTTCCAATTCCACTGGTCAATTGGGACGGCTGAGAAATCCAGTCCCTCTTTGTCTCCCCACCAGAGACCTTCCAGGTGGCACACCTTGTAATCCTGGCCGGCGAACTTCTTGGTCATCTTGATGGTGAAGGCCACGCCGTAGAGTGCGCCGATGTGTTTCTGGAACAACTCTCCCCCGGGCGTGCCCTTCCCCGTAATGGTCAGGTATTTGGCAGGCTTGGTCTTCACCAGCACCGGCTTCTTGGGGGTGACGTATTCGGCTTTGTGCTCCTTATAGAGGTCGAGCTTCGTTGCGGCAGGCATCTCCTCCTTCCTTTTATTTCAGATGACTCGATGGCCCGATGGCACGATGATCCGATGATTCATTTCTTCAGGTATTTGTCGTACCACGCCAGGACGCGGGTCAGCAGATCAAGCTGGTGGGCGCGTTCCCGGAAGCCGTGGTGTTCGCGCGGATAGACCACCATCTCCGTCGGCACCCCCAGCATCCTCAGGCCGTTAAAGAACTCCCAGCCCTGGCTCACCGGCACACGCTCATCGGAGTCACCGTGCAGCACCAACGAGGGCGTTTTGCAGTTCTTCAGAAACGTCATGGCGGAGTGGTTGTCGTACGCGGCACGCCGGTTGAACGGAATGTCGAAGAAGTAGTTGCGCAGGAAGCTAGGCGTGATATCGGTGGTGCCGTCGAAGCTGAAGAGATTGGTGACCGCAGCGCCCACGACGGCGGCTTTGAACCGGTTGGTCTGCGTCACCGTCCAGGAGGTCATGAAGCCGCCGTAGCTCCAGCCGCCAATGCCCAAGCGGTCAGGATCGGCAATCTTCTGTTCGATGAGGTAGTCAACGCCGCTCAGGATGTCTTGAAAGTCGCCTCCGCCCCAATCGTCGCGATTGGCCTCCGCGAATTGCCAGCCTTGGCCCGTGGAGCCGCGCGGGTTGGGAAGGAAGACAACGTAGCCGTTGGAGGCCAGCAGTTGCCCCCAGTCGTGCCACGAGCCGTACCAGCCCAACGACCAGGCCCCCTGCGGCCCGCCGTGCACTTGCACGATAGTGGGATAAGGTCGGCCAGCCTGGAAGTCGGGAGGCGTAATGAGCACGCCATAGAGCGTCTGGCCGTCCTTCTTGTTCTTCCATGTGATCTCGCGCTCTTCGCCCAATCGCCAGGAAGCTACCTGGGGATGAAGGCTCGTGAGCCGGCGCGCGGGCTGGCCGGGCGTCATGGCCCACACCTCGCTGGGCGAATCCGCCGGTTGTTGGAGGTAGGCGATGGTGCGGCCGTCAGCGCTTACGCTGAAACTCGGCCCGCGCGCGACGACCTCCGCCAGCTTCGTAACGGCTCCCGTTGCCGCGTCGATGCTCAAGAACTTCGCCTTTGTCCCCTCCAGGCTCTCCGCCAGCAGACTCTTTGCATCCGGCAGCCATTCCACGTTCCACAGGGTGCCCTTGTAGTCCTTGAGCAATTCGCGCCGGGGACCGCCTGCCGCCGGGACCAGCACCAGCCCGCTGGCGATCTTGTTCGGGGTGAACTCCGCCAAGGCAATCGTCTGTCCGTCGGGCGACCAGCGGGCCTCCATACCCGCAGGATTCTCGCTCAGCTTGCGGACGGTTTCGCCGGTGAGCCGGCGAGTGACGACGAGCGACAAGTGCCAGTAGATATCGTCGTTCCGCGGGGTGGAGGCAACCCCCACGGCAAGCTCGCTACCATCGGGCGACCAGGCGATGCCGTTCACTTCCAAATCCTGTTTGCTCACCTGTTCCGTTTTGCGGTCAGTGAGTGACACCACCCAGAGGCGGGCAAACTTGTAATCGTGATCGACGTAAACCTCGTCGTCACCCTCTTTCTTCTTCTTTTGTTCCTCGTCCGTCGCCGGGTCGCGCACCGTGAAGGCGATCATCTTGCTGTCAGGCGACCACTTGAAACTCAGCACCTCCCCTTTGAGAGAGGTGAGTTGTTCAGCCTCGCCACCGTCGGTGCGCATGAGGAACAGTTGATTCTTCGCTTCTTTCTCTTCACCTACGGGCTGGCCGCGGTTGGAGAGAAAAGCCAGGTAGCGGCCGTCAGGCGACCAACGTGGCGAGGTCTCGCCCTTGGGGCTCGCCGCGAAAGGGCGCGCGGGCTCGCTCCCATCCGCCGGGACGACCCAGATGTTGGTGTCTCTCGGCTTCTCGGGCTTTCCCCGCTCCGCCGGCTCGCTCACCACAAACGCCACCCGCTTCCCGTCCGGGGAAATCTGCGGATCGCTGACGCCGCGAATATCCACCAAGTCCTCGGGCTTCACCACGCGCTTCTCTTCCGCCCCGAGACCCGGGACCATGCAGAGACATACGCCGATGAGAAAACTGGCCCACTGCCTGCGCTGCGTCTTCATAAGCCTCATCTCCCGCCCAGAAGATTTCTTTCTCCCGTCGCCGTGTTAGAAGTTCAGAGCTTACTTTACCAGCCGCCCACCGTCCATCAGTAAGGTGGTTCCGGTAATCCACGAGGCGGCGTCTGAGGCCAGATACAGCGCCGCCTGCCCCACTTCTTCCGGCGTCCCAATGCGTCCCAGGGGGTAGAAGCGCGCCATCTCTTCCTTACGTTGCTGCGCACCCTCCGGCGTTAGGTAGGTTTCGTGGATGGGTGTGTCCACGACCGCCGGGCAAATCGTGTTGACGCGAATTCCCTCGTGGCTATGCTCCTGCGCCAGGGCCAGCGTGAGCATGTTCGTTGCCGCCTTGGTCATGGCGTAAACGCCGAAGCCGGGCGAGGGCTTAAGCCCCAAGCTCGAGGAGATATTGATGATTGTCCCACCCCCGCGCCGCACGAGCCACGGGACGGCAAACTGCGCCACCCAGAACGGGTTCTTCAAGTTATGAGCCATCATCTCGTCCCACAAGGGCTCATCAACCTCCAAGAGCCGGCGCTGGCGCGAGATGCCCGCATTGTTGATGACGATGTCCAGACCGCCAAAATGCTGAGCCGATTCATCAACGGCTCGGCGGGCCTCTTCGCGCCGGCTCAGGTCTGCCGTCACACAGTGCACGCAGGAACTCTCTCTCGCAATCTCCGCGGCCACTGCCTGCAGCTTCGCGGCGGTGCGACCTACCAGCGCCACCTTCGCCCCTTCCTCCGCAAAGAGGAGAGCGGTGGCCCGGCCGATACCGGAGCCTGCCCCTGTAATCAACGCCACTTTACCTGCGAGTTTCATTGGTCCCTCTTGTAGGGCGGTTTCAGGTTGCCAAGTCTTGCGAGGAAATCGTGTCGCGCCAGGGCACACCTAACAACGCCAGGCGCACCACTTCTTCAGCTTGTAGACGTGAAGGGAATAGTTGCGGGCATCAGACATGTGTGAGGGAGCAGACACTCCCGCGCGCGGCCCTCTCGGAACGCGAAAGGCTCAGTCGGTTGGCCCTGTGGACAAAGGGCGGGCGCTGGGAGTGCGCCCGCCGCCCTGCCCTGGGAGACTACTTCTTCTTCGGGGGAACAATAGCGTCCTTGAACGCCTTGGCCAGCCGGAACTTGACCACCGTCTTGGCCGGAATCTTGATGGGCTCACCGGTCTGAGGATTGCGCCCCATGCGAGCCTTGCGGTTCGCCTTGACCGCTTTGCCCAGCCCAGGGATCACAAACTGTCCGGTGCTCTTGCATTCCTTCGTCGCCAGAGCCGCGATCTCTTCCAGAACCGCCGCCGCCGCCTTCTTCTGAATGCCCGCCTTCCCCGCCAGATGGGACACCACCTGGGACTTCGTCATCACCTTCGCCATTTGCTGCTCCTCTCCTCAAATGAGATTTGTGGGAACCCTCACATGATGGCCGGGGCACACTCTATGCAATAAGGGGAAGGCTGTCAAGTCATTTTCCGCCCCGCCACCTCAAGAAACGCCAGAAGAAATGCGGCTGCGGAGGCCACCCGCTCGCCGTCTCCTTCTCCTCGCAGGGGCGCCACTTGAATGCCGTCCCAGGCTTTCGGTATACTCGTATAGGGAAGCGCGAGATGCCGATCTTCGAGTATGAGTGCCGCGCTTGCGGCGCACGGTTCGAGTCCATCGTCAGTTCCGCAGCGGCGAAGGCGACCTGCAAGAAATGCGGCAGCCCGGAGGTGGAGAAGTTGCTTTCGGTCTTCGCGGTGGGCGGCGCTCGTGACTCGAGGAGTGCGCCGCAAGCTGACCCCTGCAGCACGTGTGGCGCCCGGGAGCGCGGACTCTGCGAAGGATAGCAAGGGGGCATCTCTTGCGTATTCATTTGCGGCGGCAGTCCGCGGCCGTCGAGATGAAACACAGACCCGCGGGGCTCTCGCCATACCCGCAGTACCGGCACCACCTGCCGTGAAGGCACCCCTCCCTTACCACTTCTTCGAACTCGCGCCGGGTGGTATCTTAGGCATTCCCATTCTGGCTGGAGCTCTCCCGGAACTCCCATGTCACGGCCCCAAATTCGCCTGCTCAGGAGTCTCGAGGAATTTCGTGCGTGCGAACATATCCAGAAGGCGGTCTGGGGCAACGTGGGGGTGGGCAGTGAGGTCTTAGCCGTCACGCAGAAATACGGAGGCGTGGTTCTGGGCGCCGTCGTGGGGGGGAAAGTCGTGGGCTGCCTCTACGCCTTCCTGGCCCGCCGCCATGGGGCCCCGATCCACTGGTCGCACATCATGGCGGTGGAGCCGGCACGTCGCGACCAGGGCCTGGGCTTCCGCATGAAGCTGGCGCATCGCAAACTGGCGCTGGAACGCGGAATCAAATCCATCTGTTGGACGTATGATCCCTTGCAGAGCCGCAATGCCGCGCTGAACATTGCCCGGCTCGGAGCGCGGGTGGAGGAGTACATCCCCAACTGCTACGGCCGATTCCCCAGTGCCATCGAAAGAGGTCTGCCCAGCGATCGCTTTGTGGTGAATTGGCGGATTGCGTCGCTGGCCGTCGCGCGCCGGCTGCGGGACGGCATACGTCTGCACCGGTTCCGCCTTGCGCCGTTGCCGCGGGCGAATGAAACGCGGCTGAACGCGCGCGGCTTTTTGGAGAACACCCGAATCTGTCTGCGCCTGCACGCGCGACGCGTGCTGCTGGAAATCCCCTGGAACACTGACATCCTGCGGGCCGAAGATCTGCGGCTTGCCCGGCGCTGGCGTGTAGAGACCCGGAAGATCTTCCAGCACTATTTCGCCGCGGGTTATCACGTGGAGGATTTTCTTTCGCCCAGCGCCGGCACCGACGGGCGATGCTTCTATGTGCTGCGTCGCTAGGGCAGCCTGCCACCGGCCAGGGGCACGCGTGGCCTCTGACCCGGTGACGCGGGCAGCGCTTGCAACGGCCCGCAACTCAAAATACAATCTGCCCCACCCGTTCAGGCTTATGGACGCCGAAGTCATATTGACGCGGGGGAACGCTGTCGCCGAAGCCATCCTGCGGCTGCTCGGGGAGGCAACAACCTCGGTGGACGCGGCGCTTTGCCGGTTCAACAATCCGCGACTGGCCGCGGCCCTCGAGGATGCCGGGCAACGGGGAGTCCGCGTGCGGCTCGTCCTCGACCGCAACAAGTATGAGGAGTCGCGGACGACGCGAGAGGTTTTAGCGAAGGGCTCGACACCTTTCCGGCTTCTCTATGGTCGCCGGGGGCCGGGAACCAAGATGCACCACAAGTTCGCTCTCTTGGACGGTCGGACGGCGCTGGCGGGAAGCTATAACTGGACCGTAGAGTCCGAGGAGCAAAACTACGAGGCCTTGCTGATCCTGCGCGAGCCAAAGCTGCTGGAAGTGCTCCGGCAGGAATTTGAGGCCTTGTGGGCCGAAGCCGCCGGGCCGTAGCCGCAACTGGCGTCCTCCCGGCGCGGCGCGCTGAAGGGCGCATGTGAGTCCCAGAAGGGCGGGAGCCGCGGCGCAAAGTCGGCGTGGCTTGAAGCCACCGCCACATCAGGCGCGGAACTCAGAGAACCAAGCGGGGAAGCTGCCTATGACACCCAAAGACGTTTCCGACACCAAACCAGTTCGCCCCACAGGCTACGAGCTTTACATCATGCGGCATGGCGTCGCCGTGGACCGGGGGAGCGCGGGATTTTCTGACGATACGAAACGTCCGCTGACCCCGGAAGGCAAGAAGAAAATGAAGGAAATCTCGAGCGGCCTCGTGCGGCTGGGGTTCGATGTGGACTGGATTGTCACAAGCCCCTTGATCCGCTGCGCGGAAACGGCCGACATCGTGGCAGAGGAGTTCGGCTCCCGCGCGCCGAAGGACTTCTGCGATGCGCTGCGGCCCGGCGGCTCGCCGGAGGCGCTCATCACCTTCCTGGCTAAGCACGCCAACCGCAAGCGTGTACTGGTGGTGGGGCACGAGCCGGACTTGAGCGAGCTTGCCGCCCGGCTGATCGGCGCTGGCCGGCATGCCAACCTGGCCTTCAAGAAAGGCGGGTGCTGCCTAATCACCTTTGACGAGTTCCCGCCCAAGTCTCCCGGGCAGCTCATCTGGTGGCTGACGCCGCGCCTGCTGCGCAAGATGGCCTAGCGCCGCGCGGACGAGTCTGAAACCCGCCTGCCGACAACGCGCGCCGCCACAAACTGACCAAAGGGCATCGCTCCATCACGTTGTAACTTCGCTTGAGTAAAGGTAGACTGTGTCTCGGCTCCAAGTGCCGTTCGATGCCCATAATCACTCCAGGTGAGAATGCCTCCCGGGGGCGGGCATGAGTATGAAACCGCTCCCCGAAGGTCACCCGAGGCGCTTCCCATGGACGAGGTAAATGAGACCACCGCAGCCCCCGAGGCCCCGGCGGTTCCGGAGGCGGCAGCGCCTCCCGCAGAAGCAGAACCCGTCGATGCGTGGAAGAAGGTGCGCAAGCTGGCCATCAGACAGCTCGACCGCTTCATGTCGCTCGAGCCCAAAGTGCTGCGGGGCGACGACCCGGACGCCATCCACGACCTCCGGGTAGCCAGCCGGCGTTTGCAGCAAATCCTCGGCCTGCTTTATCCAAGACCCCGGCCCGCGGAGATTCGCAAGCTGCGGCGCAAGATTCAACGCTGCCGCGGCGTGCTGGGAGAAGTCCGCAATTGCGATGTCCAACTCCTGCGCGTCGAGAGGACTCTGGCGAGCAAGCGGACGGCGCGCCGGGAAAGCTGGGAGGCCGTGCGTCACTACCTGCGCCAGCGGCGTTCGGAGAACTTTGAGAAGGCCGTGCGCAAACTCAGCAAGGTGAATCTGGCCGTCTTCTACGTGCAACTCAGGGAGCATCTGGTCCCTCACCCGGGCCGCGTTGAGCCGGCCGAAGGCCTCAGCTCAGAGAAATTCTACGAACGCGTGGGCGAGGCGCTGGCCCGCGTGTGGCATGGTATGGAGGCGCAGGTGGCGCAGTCTCACCGCGACGCAAACGCGGCCGTCATCCACGGTGTGCGCATCGCCGCCAAGCGTGTCCGCTACCTCATCGAGGTGATCCGCGCGTTTCAGGTCCCCGGGGCGGCGCGGACGCTGGCCCGGCTGCGTGCGCTCCAGCGGCTCTTAGGAGACTGGCACGACCTGGAAGTGTTGGAGCAGATGATGATCGAGATGGTGGCCCGCCCGGAGTTTCTCCGCGACCACCTGAACCTCGCCATGGGAGTCGAAAGGCTCATCCTGCGCAACCGGGCTAGCAAGGGGGGTTACCGGCAGAAGTACTCGCGGGTGACCATGGATTCCGGGGACTATCAGCAGATCAAGGATTGGGTGGCAGAGCTGTTGGCCTCGCCGGCCGCCGCCTTCATAAGGATTAAGGATTGATGATTGAAGATTGAAAATCATCAATCCCCAATCCTCAATCAACAGTCCTCAAGCGACAATCCCTACTCTCCCGCCGCAGTGACCTTATTCGGAGCGGGCGCCTCGACCACCTTCGCTTCTCCGGCTTCCTCCGCCTTCGGCGCCTCCTCCACTGTCTCTTTCGGGCGAGGCACGGCAAACAAGGGCTCCCGCGGCTCCCCGCTCAAGACGCGCGCAATTCCGGCCCGCAGGCGCTCGAAGACCGTGCGGATATCCGCAGAAGCGTCGACCACATCAAAGGCAAATTCCTCTCCCAACACGTCAAACTGCGCCAGCAGCGCCGTCTGATACTTGCGGAAACTTTCGTACATGTCCTCGCTGGGGTGGAGGTCCATGCCGGATTCCCAGTAGTCGAACCCACGGGAGAAAACTACCCGGGGAATGAGGTCATCAACCCCTATGCGCAGATAAAAGACCGCGTCAGGTTTCGGGGCAAAGCTGTACACCTGGCGGATCCAGGCCGGATCAATGCCGCGCACGATGGCCCGCGCCATAAGCGAATAGGTGTAGCGGTCCGTGAGCACCACAAAGCCCGCGCGCAATGCGGGGATGATTTCGTTCTCCAGGCGGTCGGTGAAATCCGTGGTGTAGAACAGGCTCAGAGTGATGCGACCGAGCGTGTGTCCTTCCTTGGCCTGCTTGATGCCCCCGCCCGCCAGGGACGAGCGGGTCATACCGGTTTCCAGCACGGCCCGGCCTTGCTGCTCCAGCCACGGCTTCAGCAGGTTAATCTGCGTGGACCGACCCACGCCGTCGGTGCCCTCAATGACGATGAGCTTGCCCGTCAGATCCACCAGGTTCATTCCCGGCAGCACCACTCCATAGGTCTCTCTCACGGCGACACCCTCAATCGCTTGGCTTGCGCGAGCTTGGCCTTCACGATCTGCCGCATCTGCACCTGCTGCTCTTCGATGGGCAGGGTCGCATCCACGACGGTCAAGTCAAACTCGGGAACCATCTTCTCGTACTCTTCCAGAATGCGCCCCTGGAAAATACGGAAACTCTCTTCCGGCTCGTCGGCGAGCTCCAGGTCCATCCCCGCCTCGTAGAACTTGAGGCCCGTCCGGCCGTCCAGGATCCGCTTCATGGCCACATCCAAAGGAACGCGAAAGTAGAAAGCCCCCGTGGGCTTGACGGCAAAACTGTAGAGTTCCCGCACCCACTTGGGGTCCATCCCCCGCACCACGTCGCGGGCAAAGGCGGTATAGATATAGCGGTCGCAGAGCACCACCGCTCCGGCCTTGAGCAGCGGAATAATGTTGTGCTCCATGCGGTCAGCGAAATCCGTCGCATGGATCAAGCTGAAAGTGGCCGGGGTGAGCATCTGCTTCTTCTTCCCCCGCCGCGTGGTTTCCTTGACCAGCGGCGAGGAGTTCCACTCGCTGAACACCGTGCCGTAGCCCTCCGCCTGCAACCACTGGTGGAGAAGCATCAATTGCGTCGATTTGCCGGAGCCGTCAATTCCCTCGACAATGAAAAGCTTGCCGGGGAAACGATGCTCACCATAGCGCTTCATGAGGGAACTCCCAGGAGGTCAGGGGCAGCCTTTGTGAACGTTTAGTCTACCACAGCAGATACCCTGGCGAAAGCGAAGCCAGAGCGGAAGTCGGCAGGGCTTTTGAACCCCCCGTGGCCCAATTCTGCCCGCTCGTCGCCCGACATATCCATTGCGTTTTCAATGGCTTACAACAGATGAGGCGTCCCCCGTTCTACTTTCTCGTCGCCTCCCACTTTAGCCCTGACACCCCACACCTCAAACCTGCCCTTTGCAGGAGCCGCAAGATTGGCAAATCATGTCTTGCGCGTTATGCGTTCCGACACACTACACCTCAAACCCGACACCTGCGCTCACGACGGAAAGTTCATCCGGCGTGGTAGGGGCGGGCTTTGCCCGCCCGCGGAAAATTCATGCGGCACTCGCGTCAGGGCACGGATTTACCTGTCCCGATGTTCTCGATCGGGATCCGTGCCGATGCGCACTCCCCTAGAGATGATTGCCGGGCTTCAGCCCCTGAGGCCTAAAGGCCGTGGAAGAGGATCTCGCGTTGCGGCGCGACAGGTGGAGCGCCGCTCTACTGACAGCCGACACCCGGCACCTGACACCTGCTCTTAAGGCGGAAAACTCATGCGGCGCAGGAGGTCCTGAAAGCATGTGGCGCACGGTCAGTTTCCTGGCCGCTCAAGTGTCGCTTACGGGCTGGTCCGAGGCCCGGATGTCCACAATCTGTGACGTTATGATGGTCCGAAATACAGGGTGCCGGAATTCCAGGCGCATTCCTCGCCCGATAAACCGTAGCTTCAGCATCGAGCCGCCCCACATGGACCCCGCGATGCTCACCGGGACGGGAGCGGGACAGTACTGCGGGTGGCCCCAAATCAGTTCCTTGCCGCGACCGCGAATCAAGATGGTGTACCAACGATTCTGCGTCTCCACTTCCAACCGCGCGCCCTCTGATAAATCGTCCAGGCACACACCACCTTCAATCTCCGACTGCACGATGTTCCGATTCACCTCGTCACTGAAGTTGGGATGAGGCATGAATGGCTTTGGCACGGGGACCGCAGCCTTCGTATCCATTCTCGTTTTCTCCGCCTGCCTTCTGCCTACACAAAAGCCGCTGGCCCGAGGGTCCCCGCTACAACTCGTCACTGTTCTTCACGGCGCTTCCCAATCGAACGCGTAGATTTCGGTAAGGCTTACGTCGCGCGTCACGAGCGGCGAATCGTCCGGGGCCAAACCCAGCCACTGACCGGCGGCACCAGGAGGGAAGGGATCCGCGCCAACTTGCTCGTCACGGTCTCTGTCAAGCCATCGCAATACACTTGGTTCTCCCCTCCTCCTATGGCCTGGAAGGGGAGCACCACCAAGTTCTTCTGCACAGGCATAGGGCTCAGCCCTAGCCAACGGAGAAGCGATTGGCGCAAGAGAGGCACTGCGGCGACCGCCAGAACCACTGCCACGGCGAACGCGCTGATGAGAGCCCACCGTGCGCGCCGGCCTAGTCGCTGGGGAGTCGGATATGGCTGCGGCATCGGCAGGGCTCGTCCCGACTCTGTGTCGCGCTTCAGGCGCTTCAGGTCGGCACGAAGCTCGGCGGCTGTCTGGCAGCGCATGTCTCGGTCCTTCTCCAGCGCCTTGTTGATGATCTCTTCGAGCTTCGCCGGGAGTTCAGGATTCAACTGCACCGGCGAAGTCGGCGCGTCACCGAGAATCGCGTGAAAGATGATGGCCGAAGTGGTACCGGAGAAGGGTTGCTTTCCCGTGGCCATTTCATAGAGCACCGCGCCGAAGCTGAACAAATCCGTGCGCGCGTCAAGTTCTTCGCCGCGCGCCTGCTCGGGCGACATGTAGGCCACGGTGCCCATTGCCACGCCGGGGCTAGTGAGGTGCGCCTCGCCGAGGGAGGCGGTTTCGGCCTCTGTAGCGCCGCCCTTCAGGGCGGCACTTGCCGGGCTGAAGCCCTGCGCTACGACCAACTTCGCTAGCCCAAAATCCAGAATCTTCGCTTGCCCGCGATTCGTGACGAAAATGTTTGCTGGCTTGATGTCCCGATGGATGATGCCCTTCGCATGCGCCGCATCCAGCGCGTCGGCAATTTGGATGGCAAGGTCGAGCAGGGTATCCGTTGGTAGGGGCACGCCATGGCGTGCCCCTACGCCGCCAATCCGCTGCTTCAGCGTCTGGCCTTCCAGCAACTCCATCGCAATGAATGGCTGGCCTTCGTACTCGTCAATGTCGTGGATGGTGCAGATATTCGGGTGATTGAGCGCCGAGGCAGCACGCGCCTCGCGCTTGAATCGTTCCAGGGCCACGGGGTCGATGCGCGCGCCCTCACCCGGTCCGCCGCCGGCGGACCACCCTCTCCCGGCGGGAGAGGGCTACAAATCCGAAAACCTCTCCCCTCGCCCTGGGGGAGAGGGGCCGGGGGTGAGGGAGGCAGGCAAGAACTTCAGCGCCACCAGCCGGCCGAGTTTGGTGTCCTCGGCCTTATAGACCACACCCATGCCACTGCCGCCGAGCTTCTCTAGGATGCGGTAGTGGGAAATCGCCTTGCCGATCATGCGGCCAACCTGCCGTTGGTCGCCATCTTAGGCCGCACCCTGGAACAACTCAACGCGGAGCCGACAAGAAAAACCAGAGCTTCATTTCCCAGCATCGGAAGAGGGGCCTGGTTGC